>Ga0366817_10022_pt1 | contig 76947 bp, 47 predicted proteins | sample TotcelFGM3001N13_FD_207092 | JGI IMG/M metagenome (GOLD analysis project Ga0366817, IMG submission 207092) | Enriched cells from coal bed in the Powder River Basin, Montana, United States - Total cells FGM rep3 HSBNCT.FGM.300.1.N13 ...
GTCAGTGAACCAGTACGAGAAGTCATCCGTTTCCAGCCAGTCGACACCTGGAGTATGACGGTTTGCGACTAGGTTTTCAAGAACTAGAAACGCTTTGTCGCGGGGCATGTGAAATCGGCTCGGATACCACGTCATTACTACCCCGCAGCACGGACACGCTTTCGCTACGTGAAGTTCCTTCGGCACCTGACATCGCAAGTTGGATTCCGAGTATGCGCAGCGAAATTCGCCGGATTCTTGGTTCGCGTATTCACAGACCGCATACCGTTCGGTGAAGCCAAGATTCAGGTGTCCTTCAGTTCCAGTCACAAGAAACACGTTTCCCACCGATTCCGACTTCGCGGCAGCTATCGCGGCTATTGCAGAATGGACGTTGCGTTCCGCGTAATAGTCGGGCTGGAGTTCCCACCGCGCACTAAAAAACTCGTGGGGGAAGCGTGAACTTGCTCGCTCCTTGTCGCTTGGCATAAACGCGGAGCCGTCGGCAACTTGTCGTTCGAATTCCCGGTGCTCCGGTGACTTTTGGACGCATCGTCCGCAAAGCCCGTCGTTGTCCGCCGCGGTTTGCGGGAGGATCATCCGGTCGCATTCGATGCACTTGACGCGATCTGTCATGGCCATGATCTGTAGGGCAGAACGACGCGGATAACCGGGCCGTACTCGGCTCCGGTTCATCCGATGGATACTCATCATGGCCTCCCTGGATTGTAGCGTTTGCCGCTTCAGTCCAGTAGCGCAGAATTGAAGGTGGAGGCCCGCCGACACGCGGGCTCCAGAACCAACTCCTCCAACCCAAGGAGACGCATGATGAAATTCTACAACCAACAGCACCCATTCTACTGCGGAGTCGACCTGCACGCCAAGACCCTCCATGTGTGCGTGCTCGATCAGGCGGGCGAAATCGTACGCCACCGGGGCATCCGAGCCCGGCCGGAGGATTTCCTACGGACGGTTGAGCCCTATCGGAACCAACTGGTGGTCGGGGCGGAATGCATGTTCGCCTGGTACTGGCTCTCCGATCTGTGCCTCGAAGAGGAGATCGCCTTCGTGCTCGGACACGCGCTGTACATGCGAGCCATCCACGGTGGCAAGACCAAGAACGACAAGATCGACAGCGAGAAGATCGCCAGGCTGCTCCGCGGCGGCACGTTCCCCATGAGCTACGTCTATCCACGCCAGATGCGTTCCACGCGGGACTTGCTGCGACGACGCTGCTTCCTGGTCCGCCGCCGAGGCGAGCTACTGGCGCACCTGAATAACACCTTCAGCCAGTACAACGTCACCCCGCCGCCGGGCAAGTTCAGCTATGCCGCCAACCGCGTCGACTTGACCAAGTGCTTCGACGACGCCAGCGTGCGCCGCATGGTGCAAACCGACGTCGCCCTGGCCGCCGACTTCGACAAGGAGCTGACCAGCGTCGAGCTGTACCTGAAACGCAACGCCAAGGTCCACGACCCCGACACCTTTCACCGGCTCAAAACCGTGCCCCACACCGGCTCAAAACCGTGCCCGGCATCGGCGAGATCCTGGCGATGGTCCTGCTGTACGAGATCCACGACATCCGTCGCTTCGCCGACGTCGGCGACTTTGTCTCCTACGCCCGCCTGGTGCGAGGGAGCCACGAGTCGGCCGGCAAGTCAAAAGGCTCGCCCCACAAGAAGATCGGCAACGCCCACCTGAAGTGGGCGTTCTCCGAGGCGACCACGCTGCTGATGCGCGAATGCGAGGCCGCCAAACGCTTCGTCGAACGCAAGACCAAGAAGCACAGCAAGCCCAAAGCCATGTCCGTGCTGGCCGCCAAACTGGGACGCGCCGTGTACTGGATGCTGCGCCGCAAGACGGCCTTCGACGTAGACAAGCTCTTCGCTTGCTGAGGCCGGCAGACGAATCCTGAAACCAATATCCACAGAAACGAAAGGAGAAGCGGACTGAAGACAGCGCTGGCTGAGACTGGGGGACCAGTCCCCCAGACCCCCTGGGATTTTTCGCTTTGGTGCTGAAAGCAAGGTGGCCCTGCGGAGAGCGAAAGGCAGGGCAAGCGGGGGCGGCAAAACCACCCCCCACTTGCTTCCAGCCCCTGGGACGGCGCTCGGGTTGCTTCCCAGCAGAGCCCTATCCTCCGCCCAGGCCAACACCATTTTAGCGGACCAGCAGGTTGACGACAACGGACAATGTTTACCGCTTAAGCCTGCGGACCGCCCAGCAACAAGGAGATCGACCGTGAACCGATAAACACACTTCCGGGAGCGGCTGCGCGAGCCGGGCGCATAACTGAGACCGGCATGGGGCGAGCGGGTACGCGGACCTTCCGCAGATCAACTCTTCGGCACCGCATCGACGGCAGCCGAACGCGGAGTCCATTCCGCCATTTTCCCGAGCTCAGACCGATTGATTGGACGCGCAGCCGCGTCCCGGATTGACCCCACACACGACCGAAAGGAACGACTGACTTGCGCGTGATTGCTCCTCGGCCGAGCCTGCTATCAACTGGACATTCGACTTGTCGAATGAGCCGTACGTTTTGAATTGCCGGACCCGAGGGAACGGATGAATTTCTTGGGCGCGACGAGAACCACCGAGGAGGCGGTCCACCGTCTTCCGACTCGCCGCAGTCTTCGCCGCCCACCGCCGAACGGAGCGAGCGAGGGCCGACCCATGATACCTGTTTGGTGCACTCACGCTTCGGACCACCGCAGCGCGACGCGTGCCGCCGTTGGAATTCCTCCTAGCCGATCGCAGCCCCGTCAGTATCGAGCCGCTCGGAAGCATGAAACCGTGAAGCCTGCCAAGAAAAAGGAAAAAACTGCGGAGCGCTACCCGTATTTTCTCTTGACAGGGGAGGCCATATACCGGTTATGTGGCTTCTACTCTGGCCCTCCAGAACCCTTGAGGGGATCATCCGCGTTTGTCACATTCCTTTGCATGGCCTGGGACGCGTCAGTGGATTTGATGGGCACCGTGGTGGCCTCGGAAACTTCAAATTCACGCATCAGCGAAAATGCGAATAGCAAATTGCCAATGATGAGCAGCAAAATGCCGGGAGACGCGGACGCAAGCTTAATCTTCGCGGGGCCGACGCCAGCATCAACATCGTAGTCGATGGTAACGCCCACAAGGGCAAGAAGGACGCCCAAGAGGACTTGCAAGATGCCGAACAGTAGGCCAAGGGAAGTGAAAGTGAGCTTTGCAGTGAGAACCTTATCGGCGAGCGCAGACACGCAGAGTGGGACAATCAGTGCGACGAGTACTGACACGCCGATCAAGGGAAACCCAATTATGCAGGCGCGAAAGAAGACGTCGATCAACTTTTCAGACGTCTCTTTTTTTGTTTTGTTGGAAACAGTATTCATTGTTGAGCTCCACCAGGGCATACGAACTGCCCGGTACGCGTGCTGAAGAACCGAAGCGTGCCTTCGTCTTGAGATTCCGGGATCGGCTCGTTGTTTGCATCGACCAACGATGCACACGCTCTTGCTTTCACTGTGACGATAACGATCTTGCCTGAGTTGTCCTTCTTCGTTTCGATCGATTCAGCCGGTAGTGCGGTTCTTGCCAAAGGCTCGTTGTTCCGATCCCAGAGACGCAATACGTAACGACGTTGATAGAACTTGTTGGTTGGAAGCCATGCCGCACCGTACGGCATGAATAGGCAGATGTGCCGGGTGGTATTCTCGGTAGCGCTTTCGAATTTCACGTAGTCGCGCACACCGGGATAACGGCCAGATCGGTACTCATTGCCTAGGGAGGTACGAGCAGTTGGGACGGGCTGCCAATTGTTGTTGTCGTCCAGATACTCCATGTGTGCTGAGACGTACATGCTGCCGGAGCCTGACGGCTGAAGAGCGGTCAAGTACATCATATCTCCGAGCTGGAAATCTGAGCCGCCGGTTCGAGTTCGACTCAACACGCCCGTAGCCATCATACCCATATTAGTTAACTGCTGCGCATGGCCAGAGTGGGGCTGCGAGAGCCATGCAATCAACGTCAGGGTCAAGATTGTAACTCGCATGATGTCCCTCATCGGATTTTTGTTTGCAACATAACGACTCGGTTCAACCGGCGGTACTCCGCTCGGTTGCAACCGATGGTTACGTGACCGTGCCGAGTCGTACGCAAGCCATCTTGCTTCGAGCCAATGCGGTACCTGCGGCCGCTCTTCAGGGGGATCTAGTGGACTCGCCCTTGATGTATCGAATGACGCTCAGAGGCAGGACCATCCACGATACGTCCTCGTGCCCGGGCGGGTTGATGGCGCCGTGCAGTTCCACAAAATCCTCGCCCGTTGCAGCGATTCGGTAGACAGGCGTGTGTACCGCCGCGGCATTTTGTAACTGCCGCTGCAGTTCCAGAAGTTTGCGCTGCTTCTCACCGCCCTGCTCGGTCTCCTTGATGTCGCGCAACTGCGTCGCAGTTTCGGTCAACCGTGCCCGGTATTCGGCCACGCGTTTCTGTCTGTTCGCGACCTCCTCGTCCCCCACCAGCTGAATGGAGTACACGTTGGGTGGATTGCCCAATGGATCTAGCTCGACATGTGCCCCTTCGTGAAGGTAACCAAGGAATCGGTCCGGTCTCTTTGCAGCATCCTTCTGAGCTGCGAACGCGATGGAGCAAACGACGACAACACCAATCACAAGCAACAGGCAAACTCGTTTCATCAGTCTGACCTCCGTTGGGAAAAACATAACGGTGGGATCCACCGTTGGTCGCTGGAGTACGGGGTGGCGGGATCTTCGGCACGTAACGTTCCGGTTCACGCGGTCGGCGCGTGTGAGCCTACCATTGGAAACCGCGATGACGCCGACTCGCGTGCAACCGATAAGTTCGCCGTCGACGACCGCACGATGTCAACCGCGACGGAACTCGTTGTATGAATCCCATTTCGGTTCGTTCACGGCCATGCATTGGACCTCGTGTGTCGGCACAGCCGCCTGAATTGCCTCGTGGAGCGTCTTTATGTCGACCCCACGCGGGATGTAGAACACGAATTCCTTCATGGTGCCGGTCGTCAGCACCAAGGCATGGAGTCCTTTTGTTCGTGCAGCGACCTCGCCGCGTATTGTGTCCTCGATTTCATCCAACTGTTCGTTCTCGGCTGGATCGGGAAGCCCGCCTTCGGTCGGTGAATTCAGCGGAACAGCGAAGCCAAGCTTGATCGGCAGGCCGGGATGCGAGCACCATTCTTTTGCGCTCTGGCTGAACCGGACGATCAGCGGTGACCCTTCGTAGTTCCCCTGAGCAACACCCCAGGTGTGAGACGGGTCTGTGATCGCAGGCAAGCTACCGATGTCCTTCGGCTTTCGTGAAAACGGCCACATGCTCGTTTGCTCCTCAGGAACGGCGAACGACAAAGCTGATCGGCGGCGGACACACGGAGCATCCACACCGCGGGAGCCGCAAGCCGCCGTCCGATCCAGCGATTAGTTCGGGGGGCTCGACCAGGATTCCTCAGCGACATGCGCCCCCTGCGAAGCGGGAAAAGACAATGCTGCATACGAAGCAGACTTCGCGATCTGCTCCAATACGAATTGAGCAGTCGCGAAGTCTGCTTCGTATACCATTGTCCACGTCGCTTTGCAAGGGGGCTCCGCTGATAATACGGGTTGCAGATACCCCGAACTTGTAATTATCCCGCCGGGTTGTCTACGCTCCGGCGGTGTTCTCTGGCCGTTTTGGTTGATAATGCCCGACAGATAATGGGGTAGCTTATATTATTTCCGGCGGCAATTGCAAGCTTTTTTTCATTTTTTTCGGCATTATCTGAATTTTATCGGAATCGGATATTGCCGGAAAGAAGCGATGCTCGGGAGGCTGCGGGGGCGGGTTTCTGGTGTCGGACGTGGATTGCCGCCGGTTCCGGCGGGATAACACGACTGACTTGCCCGCGGGCGACGCGGCGGAAGCGATTGGCACAACGAGGGTTGCGCCGTTTGGGGCGGTCTGGGGCCGAGGCCGAAAGCCGCCGTCGTTGGCCAGAGAACACGGCTGGCGGGACGGATTAGCGATGGTCGCAAAAAGCGGCAACCGTGTTATCTGGCCGGCTCCGTCCAGAGAACACGGGACAGGCATCGGGCATGCCAAGCCCGCAAGCTGTTGGCCTGTCCGGGGTTGCGGTTCGGGATCGTCGCTGGCCCCAGGGACAATCCCGGACAAGTGCGGCGGGAGAACACGGTTCCGGCGAAAAAACACGGCCACCGGCGCTTGATAACTATTGTCCTGTACAGTTAATGTACGCACGAATAAATTTTCGGGTTGCGGAACGGGTTTGCTGGATCTGCTCGAGGTGGTCCCCGAGCGATCTGCAGACCCTTGGATTCCGCTTTGATCCAGGAGGATCGGTGATGACAGAAGCGACGGATGTCTCGGTGCCGGAACCCCGCAAGCCCAAGCTGTTGGACCAGGTGCGTCATCGCTGCCGCGTCCGGCACTTGGCGCTGAAGACCGGAGCAAGAAACGGGGTCAGGACTTTTTTCCTCAGATTTCCACGCTTCCGATTTACTGGCGCAGCGCCCCTCCCAACCGCGGAACTTGGCGACGTAAACCTTTCGGTGTGCTTGCGACTAGCGGGCACCACCGTCGGGACGAAGGGAGTCTGCTCGGCCGCCGAAACGACGCAAATCTTCGTAGAAAGGCGTGTTGAAGCGAAACGTCGGCGACCCATCCGTTCGGGGCACCGGCGTCAACGGGTCGGCCGGCGGTTCCGCAGAGAATGAAAAAGCACCCCCAGCCGACACGCACCTCACGACTAAGCAGATTCCTCGTGTTTTCGCGGTGTCTGTTCAGAGCCAGTCCCATTGTTTCACCGCCTCGGAGCGGTTAGAAGTACTTGCTGACGCCCGGAGTCGGCAGCGGATAATTCCCCTCGGCGTCGGGCTTGGTCGGCGGTTCGGCGTCGAGGGCCAGACACTGCGGCGCGATCGCGTACGGGCTGGTCATCGCCTGGTCCCACGTGATCAGCCGGCCGCTGTAGCCGGCCCAGGTGGTCATGATCGCCAACATGCTGCTCCGCGCCATGTACAGCGTGTTGTTCACCGGCTCGCCGCTGCGGATCGCGCGGAACAGGGCGACGTGTTCCAAGTCGAATCGGTTGCAGTCCGGGCCGGCGTATCGCCAGGGGTTCTCGCCGTCGATGCGGCAGGCCAGCAGATCGCAGGTTCCCTTGGTGCCGATGAAGCGGTCGGCGATGCTCGGCAGACAGCCGTCCTGCTGGCGGCAGTAGGCGTACATTTTCGTGCCGTTGGCGTACTCGAAGACCACGGCAAAGTGGTCCCAGGCATCTCCGTACTGAGGACCGACCCGCGTCTGGCGGCCGGCCATGCCCCAGGCGTGCAGCGGCGGCTCCTCGCGCATCGCCCAGGCGGCTTTGTCCAGATTGTGGACCAGGTTCAGCCCCGGCAAGTCGCCGGCCAGCCAACCGAAGTTGTACCAGTCGCGCAGCTGGTACTCCATTTCACTCCACCCCGGCTGCCGGGGACGGGAGCGCAGCGAGCCCGTGTTGCAGGTCTCCTCGATGGTCGTCACTCGGCCGATCGCGCCGTCCAGCACCCGCTTCATCGTCTCCTGGACCCCCGTGTGATAGCGCCAGGCCAGGCCGGACACGATACTCAGTCCCTTTTGCCGCGCCACTTCGCCGGCCTCCAAGACAAGCTTGACGCCGGGCGCATCCAAGGCGTGGATTTTCTCGCAGAACACATGCTTGCCCGCGTCGATGCAAGCTTTCAGGTAGATCGGATGGAAATAGGTCGGCAGGGCCAGCAGCACGACATCGGCGCAGGCGATCACATCGCGATACGCCTCGAACCCCACGAAGCAATGCTCGTCGTCGACGGCCATCTGCTGAGGTTTGGCCGCCTGCAGGTTCGCGCGGGTCGCGCGGAGCATATCGGGAAACACATCCGCCAGCGCGACCAGCTGTGCGTGCGGATCGGCGTTCAGGGCGTTCACCGCGGCCCCCGCGCCCCGCCCGCCGCAGCCGATCAGGCCGACTCGCAACGTGTCGCTGCCCGCGGCATGGACGCTGCGGGCAAGCGGCAAGCCCAGGGCGGTCGCGGAGCCCAGCAGCAGGCTCGATTGTTTGAGAAAATCACGGCGCGAGGGAGCGGGCTGGCGATGCGAGTTGGAAAGGCAGGACATGGCAGGTTCCTTGTTCGAGAGGCACACGACACGGAGCATTGGGACGGCGATGATTTGTCATCGCTGGGAATCCGTTTCGCCGCCTGTGGATTGTCGGCGATAACGAATGCGGCGGCAAGTCGTCGCCGACGATGGGGCCGACGATGGGGCTGGCTCCGATCAGGAACTCCGATCGGCAAGGGGGTCGGCAAGGGGGCTTGATGTTCCTGCGCCGGTGGTTACGTTTAGTTGGGCAACGAATGCACTTCCAGATCCTCTAAATCATCCTCAACGGAGAGCGAGATGGTGCGGTCGATCTCCGCAGCATAAAACGCAGGCCGATAGTTCATAAGGGCAATGATCCGATGGATGGTTCGACGGTGGAGGATACGGTTTCGAAATGCGGTACCGCCCCGAATCGCGGGCTGGGGTCTGCCAGTTTCGGCGGCTTGTTGTTGACGCAGTTGTTGACCGCGATCAACGACAACACGTTTCGCTGGCTGGCCATTGGACTGGGCAAGCAGGTCCTGGAGGAATCCGGCGATCAAGAGCACATCGGCTTGATCTTGATGGCGGGCACCGCCTGCTTTGTGCTGCCGTATTTGGTGCTGGCCGCTCCGGCCGGGTATCTGGCGGATCGCTTCAGTAAACGCTCGGTCATCGTGTGCTGCAAAGTCGCCGAGATCGTCCTGGCCACGTTAGGCGTCGTCGCCATGCTGACGGGCAACGTGGTCTTCCTGTTGGCCGTCGTGGGCATGTTCGGCATGCAGTCTGCCCTGTTCTCGCCGTCGCGACTGGGCAGCATCCCGGAACTGCTGCCTGTCGAGAAGATTTCCGCCGCCAACGGCCTGATGGGCTTGACAACCGTCATGGCGACGGTCATCGGGATGGCGCTGGGCAACGTGCTGGCGGACCTGGTGCGGGACCAGTTTGCAGCGGGCATTGCGGCGTCGGCCGTCGCGCTGATCGGTTGTGCGATTCTGGGCTGGCTGGCGAGCCTGTTGATCACGCGGCTGCCGCCGGCGGATCCCCTGCTGGCCTTTCCGGCCAACCCGTTGCCGAAGATGGCCGCGGACCTGCGCGAGCTGGCATCCAATCGCCCGCTGTTGCGAGTGGCCTTGGGGATCGTGTTCTTCTGGTCGGTGGGCGCCCTGGCCCAACTGAACATCGACCAGTTTGCTTTCGAGAGCGGGGCCACGCGGCAGACGCAGATCGTGCCGCTGCTGCTGGCCCTGGTCGCGGGCGTCGGACTTGGCAGCGTGTTGGCGGGCTACTGGTCTGCCGGCCGTGTCGAGTTAGGCATCCTGCCCTTGGGGGCCGCCGGTCTGGTGCTGAACGCGGTGCTGCTGTTTTTCGTTCCCGAGGGCGTCATGACGGCGGGTGCGGCGTGGCTTGGCTACTACGGCTGGACCGCATTCCTGCTGTTCGCACTGGGGGTTAGTGCCGGGCTGTTCGACGTACCGCTGGAGTCCTATCTGCAGCATCACAGCCCGCCCCAGTCGCGGGGCTCGGTGCTGGCCGCCAGCAATCTGCTGACCTTTAGCGGCATTCTGGGCGCAGCCGTGCTGTTTGCGGGCATGCGGGCGCCTTTGCGCGGCGCGGAGCCGTTGTTGACATCGCGGCAGATATTTTTGCTCAGCGGCCTGTTGACCGTTCCGGTGTTCCTCTACATTATTTGGTTGATTCCGCAAGCCAGCATTCGCTTTTTCGTTTGGTTAGCCAGCAAGACCGTGTACCGGATTCGCGTCTACGGGCACGAGAACTTGCCGGAGCGTGGCGGCGCGTTGTTGGTGGCCAATCATGTCTCGTGGCTGGACGGCCCGTTGATGTTGTTGACCAGTTCCCGCCCGGTGCGGGTGCTGGCCTTTGCGGGCAATTTCCAGAACCGTTGGGCGCGCCGCATGGCCGATCTGTTCGGCGTGATTTTGATCTCGCCGCAGCCCAAGGCGGTGATGGTCGCGATGCGGACCGCGCGGCAAGCCTTGCGGAATGGCGAACTGGTCTGCATCTTTCCGGAAGGGTCGATTACGCGTTCCGGGCAGATGCAGGCGTTTCGTCCGGGACTGTTGAGGATTTTACGGGGAACGGGCGTCCCGGTGGTCCCCGTCTACCTGGACGAGCTGTGGGGGAGTATCTTTAGTTTTCAGGGAGGCAAGTTTTTCTGGAAGCGGCCTCAGCGGTGGCCGTATCCGATTTCGATCTTCTTCGGCCGTCCTGTCGACAACCCGGTGGACATGCATCAGGTGCGGCAGGCGGTTCAAGCGTTGGGAGCAACGGCGGTGGAACAACGAGCGAGCCGGGCCAGCGGCCTGGGACGATATTTTGTGCGGACCTGTAAGAAGCGAAAACGCGGCTCGAAGGTCGGGGATTCGCTGGGCAACGAACTGTCCGGCGGCGGGCTGCTGACCCGCTCCCTGATCTTGCGGCGGCTGCTGGTGCGGCATGTATTGGCCGACGACGAGCCGTTTGTGGGCCTGCTGATGCCGCCCTCGGTAGCCGGCGTCGTGGCCAACATGGCTTGTACGCTGGCGCGGAGGGTGCCGGTCAACTTGAACTATACGGTCACCGCGGAGGTGATCAACGAGTGCATCCGGCAGGCCGGGATTCGGCACGTGATCACCAGCCGCCAGTTCATGGAGCGGGTCAAGCTGGACGTGGATGTAGAGCTGGTGTACTTGGAAGATTTCCGCAGCAAAGCCGGCGTCTGGGACAAACTGGCCTGTGCGGTGGCGGCGTACGCCGTGCCCGCGGGAATGCTCGAGCGGTCGCTCGGTTTGCACCGCGTCAGCGGCGAGGATTTGGCGACGATCATCTTTACGTCCGGTTCCACGGGCGTTCCCAAAGGCGTGATGTTGACGCAGACCAACATCGGCTCGAACGTGGACGCCATCGAACAGATTATCCATCTGCATCGTTCGGACGTGCTGGTGGGCGTGCTGCCGTTCTTTCACTCGTTCGGCTACACGGTCTGCTTGTGGGCCGCGATGAGCATCGACGTCAAAGGCGTCTATCACTTCAATCCGTTGGAAGCCAAGCTGGTGGGCAAGCTGGTCAAGAAACACGGCGGCACGGTGCTGTTGGCCACGCCGACGTTCCTGCGCACGTACCTGCGCCGCTGCGACGTGGACGAATTGGCGACGCTGGACGCGGTTGTCGCCGGCGCGGAGAAGTTGCCCCGGGAACTGTGCGACGCCTTCGAAGCGAAATTCGGCATCCGTCCGGTCGAGGGTTACGGCACGACCGAATTGTCGCCGCTGGTCTCCGCGAATATCCCGGCCAGCCGGTCCCCGTCCAAGTCGGCCAGCGACTGCAAAGAGGGCACCGTCGGCCGGCCGGCGCCTGGGATCAGCGCCAAGATTACCGACCTGGACACCGGTCGCGAGTTGGGCGCCGGCCGCTCGGGCATGCTCTGGGTCAAAGGGCCCAACGTGATGAAAGGCTACTTGGGCCGCGACGATCTGACCGCCGAAGTCATCAAGGATGGCTGGTACATGACCGGCGACATCGCCGTGATCGACGAGGACGGATTCATTCAGATCACCGGACGGCAAAGCCGCTTTTCGAAAATCGGCGGCGAAATGGTGCCGCACCTGTTGATCGAGGAAGCCCTGGCCCAGGTCATCGGCATCGACGACGAGGAAGGATTTCGGGCCGTCGTCACCGCCGTGGTGGACGAGCGGAAGGGCGAGCGGATCGTCGTCTTGCACACGGCGATTTCGAAGAGCGCAGAAGAGTTGCGAAAAGGACTCAGCGAACTCGGTTTTCCCAATCTCTTCATCCCGTCCGAAGACAGCTTTCATCAGGTCGAGGAGATCCCCGTCCTGGGGACCGGAAAACTCGATCTCCGCGGCGTCAAGCAGATGGCCAACCGCGTATTCCGAGTCGACGAGGGATCATCGCCATGATACGTCCACGCGGGTTTCTCGTCGAGACAGCCTTGCAGAAACGGGGCGCGACGATTCGCGCCAGTCGGGCTCAGCGCAAATGCGTGGCGTTGGCGGACGTTCTGACGCGACGTTGAACCAGTTGTTCCAGATCCAGCACGCAGCCGAACCGCTCCAGCAGCGAGTGGTCGTGCGTGACCATCAGTACGGTGGCCTTGGTCTGTGCGGCTTGATCCAGCAACAGCGAGACGATCGTCCGGCTGGTACCGGGGTCCAGGTTCCCGGTCGGTTCGTCCGCCAGGATCAGCCGCGGCCGCGTGATCAACGCTCGGCTCAACGCCACCCGCTGCCGTTCGCCGTGAGACAAACGCTGCGGATAGCGATCGAGCGTTGCGGCTAACCCCACCGCCTCGGCCACCGCTGCGACACGTCGGCCGACGTCGCAATCCAGCCGCAACGCCGGGTTGATCCGATACGGTAACAGGATGTTGTCGCGAACCGTCAGATATTCCAATAGCTCGAACTCTTGAAACACCAAGCCGATATTGCGGATGCGAAAACTACGGCGTTCGGCTTCGGTCAACCGCGAGATCTCCGAACCGCCGACTCGCACCGTGCCGGACAAGGGACCGACGATGCCGGCGGCCAGATACAACAGCGTCGTCTTGCCCGAGCCGCTGGGCCCGATGACGGCCAGATGCTCTTCGGCGGCCACACGCCACTGCGGCACGCACAACTCGAACTCGCTGTGCGGATAGGCAAAACGGACGTCGGTGAATTCAATCATGGGTCGCTGGACGTTCGTCGTTCGCTGTCCGTTGTTCGTTGTCATTCAAGACCAGCTGGGAAGCCACCTTTGGGCGAGGTTCGAAACTGTCCGGTCGCGGTCAGGTAGGCGACGGCGGTCAGCACGCCGCCGTAAGGATAGACAAAGATGATCCCGACGTAGCAGGTCGCGCACGTGAACAGGCCGGACGCCAGCCCCACAATCAGCAAGACGGCCAACATCACCAGCTTGTTGCCGCTCATGTACATGTCCGAATGACGCAGTGCGTCGAACACCCCCATGTTCCGATCCAGAATGAACGGGTAGCCCAGGTAAGCGCGCAACATGACCCACGTCACGGCGACGACGGCCGTCAGGACTCCGACCACGGCTGCGATAATCATCGGCACCGGGTTGGCTTGGATTCCGTCGGGACCGCCTTGAGCGAGCAAGACCCCCAAGGTCGGCAGGAGACAAATCGCGACGACGCCGAACGCGATCAGGCCGATCAGAAACATCATGCCCAAGCCGCGCCAATAATACGGGCCGATCGCGAAAAAATCGCTCACCTGAACCCGCCCGGTGCGGACGAGCTGGATGCCGACGTAGGCGATTCCCAGGTTGAGCCAGGTTTGCAGCAGGAAGCTGAACACCTGATTCAAGACCTGAAACGCGATAATCGTGACCGGCTCGCCGCTGGCTTGAGCGGCGAATCCCATGGCCATCGAGACAACCTGGAATCCGAGCAGGAGGCCGATCATGACCAGGCCCACCAGGGCGCACGGGCCGAAGTTCGGGGAGAAGACCTGCCACGTGCGGCGAAACAGTTCCTCGAATTGGATCCGCGTGGCCTGCAACGGGCCTCGTCCGGACGCTGTGCCGCCGAAGATCGCTTCGTCCAGCGGCGGCGATGCATACGGGTTCGCAGCTTCGAACGCTCCTTGCGGCGGTGCGGCGTGCCCCGCCCGATCACCGAACGGGTTGTCCGACGGCATGGCCGAAGGCAACGCTTCGCCAAACGGCATCGGAGGGGCGACGGCGCCGGTGGCCGGCTCCGACCGGGCGGGGATGTCGGCAATCGTACCGCACTGCGGACACTTGGCCTTCTTGCCCACACTCTCGTCGGGCGTCCGCAGCAAAGCGGAGCAATTCGGACAACGGAATTCGATGGCCATGCGAAACGTCTCTCCTGGTCGAACAACAATCGAAACGGTGACGGGCAATTCTGGAGGTGGAGTCGCCGGATGCGCCCATTGTGGGCAAGAGGCAAAAAGAATGCGAGATGCCGATGCCAGATTTCCCCGCCGCCGTTCGCGACGTGATGCTGCCTGGGCCAGGAAAACACGCTTGTCGTGCGCCGCGGCCGGCGTCATAATGCACGGGCGTGATGGGAGGGCTCTGACGTACAGAATTCAATTTTGCCGGGCGATCCGCTTTCTTCTTGGTACAGACTCTCCCCCGCAAAATTGAATTCTGTACGTCAGAGCCACGGATGCGCACACAGCCCGCGGTTCGAGTTTCTTTCGCCAGCCTGAAAGGTTTCCTCTCATGAATGCTCGCTCCAGCGATAACATCCGCTTGCAGCGCCGCCAGTTCCTGACCCAGCTGTCGGCCTTGGCCGCCCTCGGCGCCGGTGCCTCCGCCCAGGCGGCCGACGCGCCGCAGCCCGCCGCGACCGCCCCCCTGCCAACCGTTTCTTTGGGATCGTACCGGGTCTCGCGGCTGGTCGCCGGCTGGAACCCGATCGGCGGCCACTCGTACCAGGGCCCGCACATGGACCAGCACATGCGCGAGTACTTTACACCCGAGAAGGCGGCCGAGTTCCTGTTGGATTGCGAGCGGGCCGGGATGAACACGCATCAGTTCTCGCCGGGCGACAAAGCCGAAGCCATGTTGCGGCTGGCCCGCGAGCAAGGCTGCAAGATGAACTTTATCTGCTTGCACTCCGGGCGCGACGGGATCCAACAAATGGTCCAACGCACGGCGCCCATGGCGCTGGCCCATCACGGCGGCGTGACCGACCGGCTGTTCAGCGAAGGCAAGCACGGCGAGGTCCGCGACTATCTCAAAGCCGTTCACGATTCTGGGCTGTTGGCCGGCGTATCGGCTCACAACCCCGACTGCATCCAACGCGCCGCGGACGAGGGTTGGGAAGCCGATTTCTTTATGACGTGTTTTTACTTCGTGACCCGCAAAATGTTTCCCGGCCACGCCGATCCGGAGACGCTGGAGATCGCGGCGTATCCGTTCTACCGCAGCGACCCGCAGGTGATGATCCGCGTCGTGCGGCAAGTCAAGCAACCCTGCCTGTGCTTCAAGATTCTCGGCGGCGGCCGGATGTGCCGCAACCAGGAGACGGTGCGGGAAGCATTCCGACTCGCGTTCGCCGGCATCAAGCCCAGCGATGCGGTGATCGTCGGGATGTACCCGCGGTTCTTCGACGAAATCGGCGCCAATGCCCAGTACACGGGCCAATACGGGCAAGTCCGAGTGGCCGCGGCGACCGGGTGACGGCAAGAGGGGGCGAAACCCGAGGCGCGATACAACACGTTGTATCTGCCCGCACGCCAAACCGCGATTGGTTATGGTGCCTGTCCCCGGGATCTTACAGCGCGATCTGTGCTTGGATGATGAATTCGCCGACACTGCCGTCCGCGACCCGGCGGACGGTATCTGCCTCGGTCTGCTCGATGAACTTGGGACGCAGGGAATACTGGAACGTCAGTTTTGCGCGGTGGCCGTCGAGCAGATAGTTGACGCCCATGTCCCAGTTGAAGGCCGCGTCGTCCAGCCAAGCCAGGTTCTTGTGGGTAAAGGCGCCGAACGGTTGAAGTTTGCCGTGCGATTCGCCCAGCACCCACGACGGCAGCACATAGCCGCCTTCCAGGTACAAGATCTCCCCGGTTCCCAGGAAGGGTTGAGCATTGCCGGCACCGCTGATGGTGGGTGTGATCCCTTCCGCCGCCAGAAAATCCTTCGAGCCCAATTGGCCCGTGTTCATGATCCCGATGTTACGGAAGTAATTGTCACCATAGTCGAAAATGTAATAGGCGCTGTACATGGTGAGTGCCGCACCGCAATCCCCGATGGGTTTGTCCAGGTAGCAATCGAATCCCAAGGCCAACTGGTCTTGCTTCTGCAGTTGACCGCCTGCGTCCAGGATGCCGCTGGCATCGGGATGCACATAGAATCCGGCTCCGATATTGAAGACGCTTTTTTCCCCCAGCCATGTGCTCGTCTTGTAGGGCAGCAAGTTGCTTTCCTGGTCCCAGAACTGCCAGTCGAAATAGCCGGCAAAGGCCAGCGAATGCGTGGCGATATTGACCGCTCGCTCGGTATTCAACGTGGGCCGATCGTCCGCATTGAACGGATGGTTCACGGCGAAGCGATAGTCGAGCTTGTGGAATTTGCCTTTGGCGTACCATCCCAACTGGCGGGCGAATTCGTCGCTGAACTCGATGTTCGGCCAGCAGAAGATCGGGGCATCGACGGTCATATAGCCCATCGTACTGGAACTGGATTTTCGCGATATTCCGTTCCAGTAATGCAGGCCGGCGCCAAGCGCGAGGCTGAAGTCGCTGCCCTCGGATTGAGGAAGCACCGCGTACTCGTTCCACACATCATGCACAAAGATCTGCGGCTTTTTGCCGGCGCCATAGGGCCCGATTCCCGCCGTTCCCGAGCCGCCTCCGTTGGTGAACGTCTGATTGTTGATCCCCACGTGCAGCAGGATCAGGTATTTCTCGGTGAGCTGCGAGTAGGTCAAGAAACGCGTGCGACGAAGGCCGATGTCAAGGGAATCGTCTTTTAGATCGCCATACGCATCCACCGTTCCGGGGTTGTTATCCGTAAAGGCCGTCCAGACCTGAGCCCAGGTGAGAAAGCGGATGTACTTCTTGCCTTTTTCGTCCAGAACGAGGGTCATTCCACGGCCATAGTTCGAGCTGCTGCTGGCCGCGGCATCTCGCCGCTTTATCTCTTCGCGCAACTCGTCCAGGCAAGAAAAGTCCAGGCCTCGCGGGGATTCGTACAGTTCCGTCGCCATCGCTTCGTGTAGATAGGTGACGGGTTGCTCGACGTACTCGTCCGCCGCGCCGGCGTCGATTGGCGGCAGGGAACGAGGCCATGACGCATCTGTACTTGTTGCGAACGCCGGGAGATTCTCCGAGCAACCACCAGCACTTGGACAGTGGAAACCAGCGGGCGGAGCCTCGCAACGGTGAGGGCTCGGCGGTTCGGCAATCGCCGTGGCAAACGTTGCGAGAGACGTCAGAAGGATGCCAAAGGAGTATATGGCAAAACTGCCGATCCGATGCAAACTCATGCTCAGTCAACCTCAGAGAACGACCTGCTGGTATGGACAAGCCCCACTGTGTCAATTCGGCAGGATTCTGCGGAAAAACCATGCAATTGAGCATAATCGCTACAAAACTCCCAGCTTCGCTACGAAAAACGGAGATGTCCCCAAGAAAAGGCTGCCATCCTGTGACGGGGGGCATTGGGGGCCGATGCCAGCACTGCCGTCATTTCCCCAGGCCGCCATCATGAGCAACGCCGAGGACTCCAGCATGCTTCTTCTTGCGTCATTTTTCTGGGCTGCTTCGGGAGAAGCGGACGCAAGTCAGGGGTCGAATTCGAGCGCCTCATCCGGCATCAGCTTCCTGAGATGCGTCAGCAGTTGGGCTCGGGCCCGGTGCAGACGACTGCGGACGGTGCCCACGGAGATCTCCAGGATGTTGGCGATCTCTTCGTAGCTGAACTCCTCCATGTGGCGCAGGACGATAATCGTCCGGTGCTCTTCGGTCAGCTGCGCCATCGCACGTTGGAGTTTCACCTTGCGTTCGGCGCGTTCCAACGGTTCGCTGGGCGACGTAAAGGTATCCAACGGCTCGTCTCCCGTCGCATCGCGGTTCTGCTCGACCGAAAGTTCCACCTTTCTGCGGCGGCGATGGCTGATCGAGACGTTCACGGCGATACGATACAGCCAGGTGTAGAATTGGCTGTTGAATTTGAACGTCTGCAGCTTGACGTAAGCCTGGACAAACGCCTCCTGTACCACGTCCTCGGCTTCCGTCCGACAGCGGATGATATGCACGACGGCGTTGTACAGACGGTCCTGATACCGGCAGACCAAATCCCCAAATGCTTGGGAATCGCCGCTCAGCGATCGCTCAATCAGCCGTGCTTCGTCTTTCAATTCCAGATCCTGACGCTGTTGGTCCGAAGTCCCTTTCTTTCACCCACCCCATGCTTAAAGTTTCGCGTCCGTTGAACGGATTGTCAAATTGGAAATGGGGGTTTGGAAGAGGACCAGCGTCAGGGAGTGCCGACGGTATCCGGATAAACGACCAACTCGACGCGTCGGTTGGACGTTTGGCCCGCTTGTGTTGAATTGGGGGCCAGCGGCCGGTTGGGACCTTGTGCGATCACGAAGAAATTCTGAGCGGGCAGGCGATTTCGGCGAGTGAGGGTGTCGAACATGGCGACCGATTGAGCGGCGGCCAGTTGGTGGCTGCTGATTCCCCCGGCCACGGGCGTATTGTCCGTGTGGCCTTCGATGGCAATCAACTGCCGCGGATAATTGCGAGCCAATTCCGCGGCCAGGGAGTCGACCACGGGGAACGCCGTGCCGAGAAGTTGGGCGGTGCCGATGGCAAACAACTGATCCGAGGGCACGGTGATGCGGATCGTATCGCCATCTTGACGCGTTTGCAGGCCGGGGATCTCGATCAACCGTAACGCCTGTCGAGTGCTGGTGTTAGCCGTGATGACCGCACCGCCGCGACGCGTTGTGGCGGCCTGCAACTCCTGGTACTTTCGCTCGCCTTCGTCCTTGGCCAATTGCGTTTGCTGCAGACGCTGGGCGGTTTCGCTAAGTTGTTTCTGTACCAGGGCGAGCTGCTGCTGCAACAGCTGTACCTGCTGACGCGATTGAGCCAATTGGGCGTGCAGATCCCGATTGTTGGCATCCAAGGCCGTCACGCGTCGGTTCAGGTCGAAAACCTCGGCGGAATTGGGCGGCTGCGCTGCGGGTGTCTGCTGCCAAGCGGATGCCGTCGGCGGAGCCGGCAGATAGGGGCTGGGATTGCAGCCGGTGAGCACCATCAGCCCAATGACCCACACGGCCACGCGTTTCAGCAGCCTGCGCATGGCGACCTTCTCCTGCTCGCGAACAAGGGCAACGTTGCAATACCGCCAACCGAGGAAATACACGGGGGCGGGATGATAGCAGGCAGCAGAGGGGGCGACAAGGGCAGTTTTCCTCGGGTCTTTTCCTTGGATGCGATAAAATGATATAAGGACAAGAATAGCGTAGATAACTGGTCTCTCTTACGGTCGTTGCGACGCCTGCAGCGCACGGTCCAGGCGTTCGATCAAAACCTCTGGTTCCTCAAGCCCCACGGAGATCCGAACGAGGTAGCGGCTGACGCCGCAACGTTCCACAAAGTCGAGTTCGCGGTAGTGGGCCAGCAGGGTAAAGGGACAGCAGAGGCTGAAGTTGACGCCCAGATTGGGGCCTTTGCACAACTCCAACGCGTCGAAGAACCGTGCGGTGGTACGCTCGGGGTGTTTGTTGTTGAGCAGAATCGAAAACAAACCGCCGTAGCCGCCATCGGGGCGTCGAAACGCTTCGTAGTTGGCCGACGTGCGATACTTCGGATAGTAGACTTGCGCAATCGCCGGGTGCGACCGGCAGAAATCGCAAACCTGCTCGGCCGTGCGGTTGATCCGCCGCACACGTTCCGGAAAGTCGTTGGAGTACTCGGCGAGCAAGAGCGCATCGTCGTCCCACAACAGGTCCTCGTACGTGCCGTCTATCGCCTGGCGCAAAACCTCGGCCAGCGGGCTGTGTGGATTGATGATCGCCGCGCCGGCTAGCACGTCGCCCGCCCCGGTAAAATACTTTGTCAGGCTCGTGATCGCGACGTCGGCCACGCGCAGGACGTCGGTGTTGACGTAGGTTCCGAGCGTCTCGTCGACGATCAAGGGGATCTGCTGACGCCGCGCCAGTTCGCTCAAGGCCGTTAGGTTCGGACTGACCAGCAACGGATTGGAAGGGAACTCGCAGAAGATCGCAGAAAGGGGCTCCGCGGCGACCAATTCGCCCAGTTGTCGCAGATCCGTCGCGTCGCCGCGCGGCAGGAAATGTGCCCCCAAGCCCATGTCTTGCTGGATCTTGAGCGTGTCGACGTAGGGAAACCCGAACTGGACGCTCATGCGGTCCGGCCACAGCCTGCAAATCGCTCGGTAGACGGCATAGACAGCGCCCATGCCGGAACTGAACAGATAGACGCTGTCGGCCGGCGCGCCGGTCCATTGGCCGATCCGCTGGCGAACGGCCTGTTTGGCAGTCTGACTGTCCGGCACGGGCTTGCCTTGCAACAGCGATTCCGCTCGCCGCGAAGAAATGCCCTCGCCGCTGTGACGCCAGTGCTTGCGCGCCGCTTCATGGGAGGTGGGGGGATAGCAGACGACAAAGGGGCCGTCGTCCGACCAGGCGTCGAGGCGGCCAGCATGACCGCTCCAACGCTGCAGGGATTCCCGACTGCGTTCGGCCGACGCTCGCGACGGATAGACGTGGCACAATTCGTCGCCGCGAGCAAAACGGCGACGGCACTCCTGAAGCAAACGCTCCGTCACCGGGTGCATAAAGAACCGCGGATAGCCGGTTCGCAGTTGCCCGAGCACGCGCGGGTCCGCCTCTTCATAAGCGATCACGTCCGCCCACGTCGGCAGGCAGACGGAATTGGCGTGAACCGACTGCGGCAGCGACTGGCCCAGATCCTCCGGCCGCCACAGCGGATCGCGGAGCAGGTCTCGAGGTTTACTCTCGGCGCAGGTCAAGACATCTGCTCCTGGGTCGCGGAATGCTCTTGCTGTTGCCGCCAACGCTCCAGTGCCCGGTTCGCTTCGTCGTACTGTTCGTGGGATCCGATATCAAACCACAGCCCTTCATCCGCTCGGATGCGGTGGCCGAAGACGGGCACCTGCTGATGCAGCCATTCGACGAACGAGCCGGTTTTGTCCGCCGAATTCCCTTCCGCCAGGTACCGTTCCACCAGCGAACGCACTTCGGCCCGGTACACATAGATGCCGATGGACGCCACCGTCGTCTGCGGAACCGGCGGCTTTTCTCGAAACCCGACAACGCGGCCCGCCGGATCGCAGTCGGCCACGCCCATCTTGGCTGTCTCCGCCTCGGAACCGACGTCGTACAACCCAATCGTGTTGCCCCGGCGGCGAAACGTCTCCAAGACGCCGTCCAAGGCGAACGTGAACAGGTTGTCGCCGTTGACCACCAGGAAATCCTCCTGCATGTCGCCTTGCGTCAAAGCGAACTGCAAATCGCCGATCGAACCTAAACGGTTTTCGTTCGAGGTGGCGCCGTCGTCCAGAATCTGCAGGTTCGCGGCCAACGGCTGGTTTGCCGCCCAGCGGTGAAACTGGTCGATGAACGTACGGTTGCTGACCAGAACGCCGCGTTCGATGCCGACAGCCGACAGACGCTCGACAACGTAATCCAGCACCGGGCGGCCGGCGACCGGCAGCAAATGCTTCGGAATGGTCTCGGTCAACGGGTACAGACGCGTGGCAAAGCCTGCACACAAAATCGCACACTGCATGAGCGGATCCTCCCAGTAGACTCCCCGACTTCGATCACCCCCCAATACGGACCACGGAAGCAACGCGGGGGACAGGGACAAGGCGACGCCGCGATTGCACATTTCCGCATGGGCATTTTAGGCGAGCGACTGCAGGCCGTCCAGCCACGGCAACCGGCAAGTCGGGATGGCAGCCGTGCGTGTTCTTGGCAAAGCTCGACGGGGGCGTGTCAGAGGCTGCACAAAAACCGCCACTCCGGCGACCCGTCTTGCACCCGCGTCAGGGTCGCTTCGCCCCGCAGTATGCGGCCGTCGAGCCGAACGGCGATCTCGCCATCCGTGCGGCGCCGCCATTGGAATAGGCCGGTGTCCCAGCGGGTGACTGTACCGCGATTGCCGGAAACGGGGCCTTCGTAGTCAAGATAGGCAGTACGATGGTTCGGCAAAGCCTGGGCCGCAATGGATTGCCCGGCGGCAGGCGGCTCGGCCAAAGCCCACGTCAGCAGCGTGGCGCCGTCCTCCAGGAAGAAATCCCAGTGCAGCGGCCGCGAGTTGTCCAGCGGCGTTTCGTGGCGGAGGATGGCAAAGCGGGGCATCGGCTCATCCGGCGATATTGACCGTCGTGCTGGCTTCGGACTCGACCGGCGCGGACGAACGGAAGCTGTCCACTTGTACCTTGACGCTATACACGCCGATTCGCGTCGCCTTGACCTCGACATAAAACGGGTTCAGCATTTCGCCCGGCCGCATTTCCTTGATCGTTTCGATTTCGATCGTCCGCCCGTCGGGACTGATCGCTCGAGCGCTGACCGGACCGTTCACCTTGACGTATTCCATGCCCGCCGGCAACAGCAGCGTGATCCGCACGTTCTTGTCCCCGACGTTGCGGCCGTTCTCGACGACGACAATATACGAGACCGACGAGTTGACGGTCACCGGGTTCTGGCGGCCCGCGATGGAGACTTTCAATTCGCCGACGATCTTTTCGGCCGGCGGCTCGCGGGGCTCCTGGATCTTGGGCGGCGGCTCGATCGGGCCGGTCGGCTGCTTGGCGGCGGCCGCGGGCCGGATGGTCAGTTTGGACTCCTGCACCGCCCGTACGTTCTCGGCCGCCTCGACAAACACGCGGCACCAGGCGGTGGTGGACTCCTTGACACCGTCCAGTCGAGCTTGCCGCGTGAGGCTTTCGCCCGGCATCAGCCGCGGCGTGACCCACAGCAGTTCTCCACGGGTCAACGCCTGGGGATCGTAGCCCGTGCTGGCTTCGCGAGGATACAAGCTGCGATCGTAAAAGCCGATCACGCGCACGTTCGTCAGCGGGACATTGCCCGTGTTGGCCACGCGCATCGTCACCGTGATCCGCTCGCCGACTTCAGCTTGTGCCGGACACTCGATGGTCGCCTCGACCGCCGGCTTGGGCTCCGGGCGCGGTGGTTCGACGACGTTGACACACGCACTGGCCGTGGCCGAATGGCCGCCATCGGCGACGGCCTCCGCCGTGTGGCACAGACGTCCAACTTGTTTCGCCAGCAAGCTGACGGCAATTTTGCGGCTGGCGCCGGGCGGCAGAGGTTCACCCAAGGCGCGTTCGATGATGCTTCCGCGTTCCGAGGGATGCTCCAGCCCGGCGGGCAGCCGATCGCGGAGCACCACGCGGTTCAGTGGCTCGAGCCCCGTGTTGGTGATTTCGATCTCAAAATCCGCCTGCTGTCCGATTTGGACCGTTTCCGGCCCCCTCATCCGCAAACTCAAACTGGACGAAAACACGCGGGTCGCGACACACGCCTCGACGGCCGCTTTCGGACCGGCGACTGTATCACTACCGTCCAAGCGGACGCAGAAACGAACCGAGCCGTTCTGTTCGGGCCGGCACGAGATGGTTAAATCCCGCATGGCCTTGGGAGGCAGATCGTTCAGGTCCCAGCGCAGCGTATTGCCAACGATCTTGGCGGGCGGATTGCTGTTCAAAAACGTCATGTTGGCCGGGACGGTGGCACTGGCGACGATCCGCCGCGCCACAATATCGCCGGCGTTGCTGATTTCCGCCCGGTAGGTCACGGTCGAGCCCACGCCCGCCGATTCGGGGCCGTACAGCGTGACTTTGGGATCCGGGGCGCTCCAGGTGACCGACGCAAAGCCCTGCCCCAGCACCATCGGCGGCAATTCGTCGTAGGGCAGCGACGGTCGCACGATGCTGATCCGCACCTGCGTGCTGCCACTCTTGTTGGCCGGCACCAGGTTGACACTGGCCATCCCGTTCTCGTCCGTCTTGACGTCGGAGACGTTCAGTTGGTTGGGGCCGAACGAGGTGACGTTGGGGTCGAGGATTTCGTAACGCACGATCCAGCCGGTCAGGGGCTTACCCGAGCGGCGGCGGACGGCGGTGGTCAGCGTGTGCGGTTGAGCCGCCAGCACGACGGCGGGCGATGGCAGAACCCATTGGACATCGACCCAGTAGATCGTCGCGGTCTGCCGCCGCTGGTCCCAAATCTCGGCTTCGGGCGCCAAGACCGAAACGCGGCTGGCCCCCTCGGTCGGCGACGTGATGCTAACCCAACTCTGGCCGCGTTGGACCGCGACATCATCTGACGGATCGGGAGTGCCGCGCGTCAACAGGCGATTCTGGGTCAGCGAGCGGGTGACGGCATAATTGCCGTCGCGCTTGCTGGCCGCTTCGCGGAACAGCGGCCGGAAGCAGTCGCGTTCGTCGCCCGCCTCGACGATATGCCCGACGCTGTCGGGCGCCAAGGTCCATTCCAGAGGCTGCCGTGGGATGTACGCGCCCTGGGCATCGGCCAATCCCGACAGAATCACGACTTCGGACCCGACCGGCGACATCATCACGGCGGGCGCCAAGACCAACCGGCCCAGTTTCTCGCGATGCAGGCCCACGCCCGCCGATTGCACCGGCACCGGCGGCGCTGCCACACTCGGGGGCGGGGCTGCGCCGCACGAGGGCCCAGGCGCCGCACCGCACGAGGGTTCGGGCACCGCGCCGCACGAAGGCCCGCTGGGGAAAGGCGGTGTTTCCGAAGGCGGACACGGCGGTACGGGAGGCGGCGCGGTAAAAGCCGGCGTGGGAACGCAAGGCACCGCCTGGGGCGGGACCAGTTCCGTGTAGTTGCCGTGGGGCAGAAAAATCCGTTCGCCGGTCGGATCGATCCTAGGCAGCTTGAGCGGCGCACAGCCCGAGCCCAGCAGGGCCGCGGCTGTCAACAGCAGCAGCGACCAACACAGGCTCTTGCTCGACCGGTTCCCACCCACAGATCGCCCCATTCGTGATAGGTTCTCGACGATTTCCTTCGGTAACCTACCATGCAAAATGGCCCCATGTTGCTTCTTGGCAACAGCAGCTGTTGCCAAAAGCCGACACGGGTAGAGAAACCTTGACGATTGCGCCGAAGATGACGGCGCGGGTGAGCCGGCGGCCGACGATCGGCCGTGCGTATTGGTAACGCCACGCAGTCCGCAAATGGCACAGACTGCCGCAGATTCTCGTGCTGGTTGTCGCTCAATCTGCGTGCCTCTGCGGCCTCCGCGGATCGTGCTCGAGGCAGGATCAGTCGTCCAGCACGCGCATCCGCACGCTGCCGCCGTGGATACAGGGCAAGCGGTCGATCTCTTGCGTCGCGACGGCGGCGTCGCCTTCGGTCGCGGCGTGAGTCATGATCACCAGGGGAACGGTATCGGTTGCGCCGTTCAGCGCGGAACCGTGCTGGATCACCGACGCGATCGAGATATGGTGGTTGCCCAAGACGCCGGCGATTTGCGCTAGCACGCCCGGTCGGTCCTCGACGGCAAACCGCAAGTAATACCGGGACGGCAGCTTCGAAAAGTCCCGCATCGAGTACCGCGACTGGCGATTGGACCACAGTTCCAGGGTCTCGAAGGTGAGTTTCGTTCGGCCGACGGCGGTGTCGATCATATCGGCCACAACCGCCGACGCCGTGGGCATCTGGCCGGCGCCCAGGCCATGATAGAACAGTTGACCGACCGCATCGCCGACCACGCTGATCGCGTTGTACGCTTCCCGCACCTCGGCCAACGGCCGGCCCACCCGCACCAGTGTCGGCGAGACGTGCAACTCCAGGCCTTCCTCCGCCAGTTTGGCGACCGCCAGCAGCTTGATGCGATACCCCAGTTCTCGGGCGTAACGCAGGTCCGCCGGATCCAGCTTGTCGATGCCCACGCGCGGGATCTGGCTCCAGTGGACCCGGACGCCGAAGGCCAGATGGGCCAGGATCGCCAGCTTTTGCGCGGCGTCGGTACCGTCTACGTCCAGGGTCGGGTCAAGCTCCGCAAACCCGAGCTGTTGGGCTTCCTTCACCGCGCTGCCGTAAGCCGTTCCCTGCTCTTCCATCTGTGACACGATAAAGTTGCTGGTCCCGTTCAGGATGCCGCGGAGCGACGTGATCTGGTTGGCCGACAGGCACTGGCTGATGTTGGCGATGATTGGAATACCGCCCGCCACCGCCGCCTCGAAGGCTATCGAGCGGCCCAGTTCGCGGGCCCGATCGAACAACTCCGGGCCATGTTCGGCCAGCAACGCCTTGTTGGACGTCACCACGTCTTTGCCGCTTTCCAGCAGCTTGAGCATGATCGTCCGAGCGGGTTCCACCCCGCCGACCACGTGCGCGACGACTTGAATCTCAGGATTCCCGGTGATCTTCGTCAGGTCGTCCGTCAGCAACCCCGTGGGCAATTCCACATCGCGAGGTCGGGTCACGTCGACGTCCACGACAGCCTCCAGCCACAGCGTACGGCCCGCGTGACGAGCCGTTCGGTCGCCATGATCCAACAGCAATCGGGCCACGCCCGTTCCCACCGTGCCAAAACCGACGATTGCAACCCTTGTTTTGTCCATAGCCTGTATCAACTGTTTGCTGGAGGTCCGTTTGCCTTCGTTCGACATGCGACTCTCGATTCTAATTACCTTGTCGTCCCTTGCGAAGCGGTCGCTGCCAGTGTAAAAGACCCCGAATGCGAGTTTACTTGGATTTTCTGCAGCACATTCTGGATAACGGGATCGACAAACGCGACCGAACCGGCACGGGGACGCGGAGCGTTTTCGGCTATCAGATGCGTTTCGACCTGGGTGCCGGTTTTCCGTTGGTGACGACCAAGCGGTTGCACGTCAAATCGATCATTCACGAGCTGTTGTGGTTTCTACAGGGCGAAACCAACGTGCGATCCCTGCGAGAACACGGCGTTTCCATCTGGGATGAATGGGCGAATGAGAATGGCGAATTGGGGCCGATCTACGGCCGTCAATGGCGCAGCTGGACGGCAGCCGACGGGAGCACGATCGACCAGATCCAAAACGTCGTGGACCTGATCCGGACGGACCCCGATTCGCGGCGGCTGATCGTCAGCGCTTGGAATGTCGGCGATCTGCCCCGCATGGCCCTGCCGCCCTGTCACGTTCTGTTCCAGTTTTACGTCTCGCAAGGCCGGCTGTCGTGTCAGCTGTACCAGCGCAGTGCCGACGTGTTCCTGGGCGTGCCGTTCAACATCGCCTCTTATTCGCTGTTGACCCTGATGGTCGCTCAAGTGACCGGGTTGCTGCCTGGCGAGTTCATCCATACGTTCGGCGACGCCCACTTATATGCGAACCATCTGCAGCAGGCTCGGACCCAATTGCAGCGTCCGCCACGTCCGCTGCCGGCTCTGCACATGAACTCGGACGTGCGGTCGCTGTTCGAGTTTCGTTACGAGGATTTTCGTTTGGAGAACTACGACCCGCATCCGCGGATTGCCGCGCCGGTGGCAGTTTGAGCAGGAGCGCGCCCATGCCCCATTCCTTGATCGTCGCCATGTCGGAGAATCGCGTCATCGGCCGGGCGGGCCGGTTGCCGTGGCATTTGAGCGCCGATTTGCGGCGTTTCCAACAGCTGACGATGGGCCACACAATCGTCATGGGCCGCAAGACTTTCGAGTCGATCGGCAGGCCGTTGCCGGGACGGAACTCGATCGTGATCTCGCGACAGCAGGATTACCAGCCGCCGGGGGTCCGCGTTGCGGCCTCGCTGGATGACGCCGAACGCCTGGCCACTGGCGACAGCCAAGTGTTTTTCATCGGCGGCGGCGAGGTGTACCGCCAAACGCTGGCGCGGGTCGAACGGATCTACCTGACGCTGGTTCACGCCACGGTCCCCGGCGACACCGATTTTCCGGAACTTCCGCCGGAGCAATGGCGATTGGCCCAGCGGACGGACCATGCCGCCGACGAGAAGAACGATTTTCCGATCAGTTTCCTGATTTACGAGCGAGCGACATCCGTGCCCGACGTTACATAACGCGAATCGCTGGGATTCGTGCCTCAGCGTCGCGGCGGGCTGTCGATCGGCAGGCGCGCTTGATTGATGCCGCCGGCCGCTGCGGGAGCGACATCCTGAACGTCCGGCGGCACGTCGTACTTTTCGACCACCTTTTTCCAACCAAACGGCGGTTTGGGCTCGTAGAACTCGCGGTTGAACAGATTCAACTGTTGCAGCGCGACGCTCCAGTTGACTTCGCGATTCTCGAACGTGAACGTCGAGCGCGCCGGATTGCGGACGGAATCGAAATTCCGGTCGAAGATCACTAGGCCTTTGGGCAGAAAATCATCCTGGGCGATGATCACGTGGACTTTTTGATAGTTCACCGCGTCCTGCCGCGTCTTGGGGTATGCCTCGAGCCAGTATTCGCCTTTGACGTCCGGCGGCACAGGCAGCGGGTGGATCCAATAGCGGTGCTTGATCTTGGCCGCGTCGGCGCCGAACAAGAACGGCAGCGGGCCTTCGGCGATGGCCTTGCCTCGCATGTCCGGCGGCAACTCGCGCTGGATCAGCTGCTTGTTCTTTGCGTCGTGTTCGAACACGGACTGGCCATCGCAGATCCAGTGCTCGCCCACGTCGTCCGGCCGCTGGACGAAGGTCGGCTTTCCGCCCGCCTGCGTGGGAGCGGTCCAGTGCAGGGTTTTTTCGATCTTGTACATGCCCTTGTCCGGCGCCGAATACTTGATGCTGCCTTCGCTGTACGTCTTGAACGTATTGGCCGGGCCGAAAACAGGATCATAGTCCCAGCGGCGAAACGTACAGCGATAACGCTCGACGGCCTGGCTGCGCTGCTGCCAGTAGTTCAGCACGTCGTCCAGAAACTTCTGCTCTTGCGGGCTCATCGGCGGAAACGGAGCCGTCCCGACTTGAGGCGGTGCGTTGGCGGCCGGCGGCAAGTTGGCCGTGGGCGCCGAATTGGCCGCCAGGGGCTGAGCCTGTGCTAGCTCCGCTTGCAGCAAGCCCCCGAGAATGACAGCGACGACGACCAACGCATGACGGCTCATGGTTCCCTCCTGCAGCAATTCGATGCGCATCCCGTATTCGACGCGGGATTCTAACATCCGTCTGCCGGGTACCCTAGAGCGGTTTTTTTACGAGCCGATCCCGAATCTCCGCCAAGCGGCGGGCGGCGGGGCTTCCAGCCGCAACGGCGTTTTGCGGACGGGGTGTTCCAGTTCCAGCTGCCGCGCGTGCAGGGCGATGCCGTGCGGAAACGGTGTCGAAGCGCCGTACTTGCGATCGCCCAGGATCGGATGCCCGCGATGGGCCAGTTGGACGCGGATTTGATGTTTCCGCCCCGTTTCAAGCCGGATTTCGAGCCACGTGGCGGTTGGTAATCTGCGTAGCGTGCGGTAACTTAGCCGAGCTTGTTGCGATCCCGTCCGCTCCGCGCCGCAGACCACCATTTTCATCTGCCGCTCGTCTTTGACGAGCCAATCGACGCAGTCGGCTTCGGTCGGATTGGGGTGGCCTTGGACCAGGGTCCAGTACGTTTTCTCGACCGCGCCGCTGCGGAATTGGTCGGTCAGCCGCGCGGCGGCTTTCGAGGTGCGGGCGAAGATGAGCACGCCGGATGCCGAGGCGTCCAGGCGGCTGACGACCCCCAAGTAGACGTTTCCCGGCTTGCGGTATCGCTCCTTCAAATAGTCCTTCAGCAAGGTGACGACACTCGTGTGGCCCGCCTCGACGCCCATCGTGGGCACGCCCGCCGGCTTGAGTACGGCCAGCAGATGGTTGTCTTCGAACAGGATGGTCAGCGGACTGGAGGGCATGAGCAGCTCGGTCGACGAATCGGTGTGGCGGGAAACAGAGAATAATCGGGCCCTACGTGGTGGAAACCGGCAGATAGTTCTACAATGCAGCCGTTTGTTCTCCTAGGTGGCGTCGAGCATGTCCGATATCCGACCGAGAATCGTGTTGGCCAGTGCCTCTCCCCGCCGCCGCGAGCTGTTGGCGGAGGCGGGTTACGACTTCGTCGTCGTGCCGCCTCACGAATCGGCCGAATGCGGGCCGCGGCCCGGCGAGCCGGCGGCGGCATTGGTGGCGAGACTGGCACGTCAAAAGGCCGCCGAGGTGGCCGCACGCTGCGACGCAGGGTTGGTTCTCGGTTGCGATACGGTCGTCGAGTGCCGGGGGCAGATCCTCGGCAAACCCGAGGATCGCACGCATGCGCGGCAGATGTTGGAACGGTTGCGAGGACAAGAGCATTTCGTGTACAGCGGTTTGTGTCTGTGGCCCGTTCCCGACGGTCAGCCTCGCGTTCGGGTTGCGATCACTCGGCTGATAATGGACTCGATTTCGGACAGGCAGCTGGCGGGGTACCTGGACAGCGGCCAATGGCAGGGCAAAGCGGGGGCGTTTGGATACCAGGACGGCCACGATTGGCTGCAGATCTTGGAGGGCAGCGAGTCGAATGTCGTCGGCCTGCCGCTGGAACTGCTGGCCGAGATGCTGCAGTCGTGGCAGCAAGAAGCGAACCTTGGTTGATCGTGGGAGCGGGGGAACGGCTCCGAAACGGAGGAGTGGGGTGGGACGAATCGGCTTGGGCAAATTGGCACAGTTGCTACGGCGGGTCGGTGCGTCGCTGCATGCGGGCCTGGATGCGCGCACCACCTGGGAAAAGGAGGCCAACTACGGTTCCGTTTCGCACCGTGCCATGATGGCGCAAGTCGGCCAGGCGATTACCGACGGCGGGAGCATGGCGGATGGCTTGCAAGCCTGTCGCGGCTATTTTCCGCCGCTGGTTTGCACGCTGGTCGAGGTAGGGGAGAAGGCCGGCCGCTTGGACGAGATTCTGCGCGGATTGGCAGAGCATTACGAGAGCCTGTTGGGACTGCGGCGGACCTTTTTGATCGGCATCGCCTGGCCCGCCATTCAGCTGTTCGCCGCGATCGGCGTCGTCGGCTTGCTGATTTGGGTCATGGGCGTCGTCGGCTCGATGACCGGCTCGCAACTCGATCCGCTGGGGTTCGGCCTGGTGGGCACGCCCGGCCTGCTGGTCTATCTGGCCTTGGTCGGAACCACGTTCGGCGGCCTGGCCGTCGTGGTGATAGGCTTGTTGCGGGGTGCCTTTGGCCCGGCGCCGCTGGAGATCGCCATGCGGATTCCCGTCCTGGGCAATTGCCTCCGGACAGCCGCTTTGTCGCGGCTGGCGTGGACGCTGGCCCTGACCCTGGATTCCGGGATGGACGCCCGCCGGTCGATGGAACTGGCGTTGCGAAGCACCGAAAACGCCTATTACACATCGCGGCTGGAGGTGGTCGATGCGGCGCTGCTCGAAGGCCAAGAGTTTCACGTCGCGCTGCGGGCTACCGGTCTGTTTCCCGACGAGTTTCTGCAGTTATTGGAGACCGCCGAGATTTCCGGGACGCACGGTGAATCGCTGCAACGGCTGGCGAGCGAGTACCGGCAGCGGGCGCAGACGGCGGCCAAAGCCTTGACGGTCGCCGCGTCGTTCGCCGTCTGGGTGCTGGTGGCCGGGCTGCTGATCGCCCTGATCTTCCGCATGGCAATGGCCGTCTTTGCGCCGTACCAGGAGTTGCTGGATGGCTTTTGACGCCGCGTGCCAGGGCGACCGGAAAAAACGGCCGTATCCACGCGTAACGCGAAGCGTCAGCGAGGGACGAGTCCGTAGCCGCATCACGCCTCGGTCACGCTTTTTCTTTCTTATTGCCAATCCGTCCTAGGAACAGGCTCGCAGGACGCCGTCATCCAATTCGCAGCGTTTCTGCAGCAGTTGAGCCAGGTCGGCGCTGTGCGTCACGACGACCAGCATGGCTTGCTCTTCGCGCTGCAAGTCCACCAGCAAGCGGCCGATGGCCAGCGCGTTGGTGCGGTCCAGGTTCCCGGTCGGTTCGTCGGCCAGGATCAGTTTCGGCTGGCGGATCAGCGCGCGGGCCACGCCGACGCGTTGGCGTTCGCCGCCGGACAGCTCGCCCGGCCGGTGCTCCAGTCGCTCGCTGAGTCCGACGCGGGCCAGCAGCTCTTTGGCCCGCGCGACCGCCGCCGCGTCCGGACGCCCGTCGGCCAGCAAGGGGATGAGGACATTTTCCAAGACCGACAATTGGGGCAACAAATGATGATCCTGAAAGACAAACCCCAGGTGCCGGTTGCGAAATCGAGCGACGTCGGCTTCGCCGAGTTGAAACGGATCTTCGCCGTCCAGCGTGACCGTGCCGGCGCTCGGTCGATCCAGCGTTCCCAGGATGTGCAACAGCGTGCTCTTGCCGCTGCCGCTGGGCCCCAGGATCGCCACATTCTCGCCGGGCTGGCACTGCAACGACACGCTGCGCAGGACCGTCAGCCCTTCGCCGCGAGTGGGGAATTCTTTGCTGACGTTGGTGACAACCAAACCGCTCATGGGGTGTGCCTCCTGTCCGCCGGCGTACTTTCGGACGGCGCTGCTTCGGGACCGAGCAGCGCCAAGCACCCCAGGCCGTAGAACGTGTATTCGACATCGGTATCCGGATCCCAGACCGCACCGCGGAACCCGCCCTGCGGGCATTCCAAGGACCGCGCAAACCGCAGGGCGGCCGACGTGTCGATGGCATCCAAGCCGGCCAGGTCGGCCAACGTCACCACGCCGGTAAAGGTGCTGAGCAGGTCCGCCACGGGAATCCGCGTGTTCGCCAACAGCCCCCCTTCGGCGGTTTGCATTTCGCTCAAGAAGCCGATCGTATCGTCGGCCACGCGGTGGTCCAGGGCATCGAGCAGTTTCAGCACGCCGATGGCCGCCGCCGTCGGGTTCGTGCCGGCTCGTTTCGCCGCACGGATGTCGCGGAACCCGCCCCCCTCGCATTGCTGCGACAAGATAAACGCGACCAACCGCTCCGGCTGCGGCAGCGGGCGGTCCATCAGCTGCAAGCAAAGGGCCACGAGAAAGCTGTGATAGGTGCTGCTTGCCGCCCCCTCATGGGTCTTGGCGTAGCCGCCGTCGTCGCGACGCAGCCGTTCCAGGGACGCGGCGACCGCATCCTGCCAGGATGCGTCCTCCGTCTCGAAGACGTCCATGCCGGCGGACCATTCCAGCAGCGTGGCGCCGTAGACCAGCGACAACAGCTCCAGCACGTATTGGCTCGGTTCAAACCGGCTCCGCAAGAAGCCGGCCGCACGATCCGCCGCCGGCCCGGACAGTTCCCCCAGCAGGAACAGGCTGCGCAGGGCGAAGCCGGTATAGTACAGGTCGCTGTCACCCTCGCGGCCGGGAAAACCGCCATCCGACCGTTGCCACGAGCGGAGGTAATCCGCGTGGTTCTGGCGAACCGCTTCCGGCAGTCGCAGCACGCCGGCCGCCAAGCGTAACGTCAATTGTTGCAGATACGGACTCATACCTCAGAACCCTACATTGCCACAGCTGCGTTTGTCCAGTAGGCTAGTTGGGCTGGCGGAAGCTTTTTCGTGGGTAAACCGATACGGAAAAGACACCGCTTGCGGTCGAGCATGGCACGTTTTCGTTTCCGGAACTGACGGCGACGGCGCCTGATCGGATACGCCGTCTCGTTGGGGCGAAGCGGGAGGTTTGAGCATGAAAAGCTCGGATGGCGTTTCCGCCTTGGCGGCCAGCGTGTTGGTGCTGAATCGCTCGTATGCGGCCGTGCGCGTGGTGAACGTCCGCCGAGCGTTTGTGATGCTGTACCGCGATTCGGCGGAAGTCATCCATGTGGAAAACGGGGCTTATGCCAATTACGACTTTCAGACCTGGTGCGAATTGAGTCAAGTTTGGACCGAAGATCCGCTGCTGCTGGCCGGCTCGAACCACGTGGACTGGATCCGCGCCGTTCGTTTCCGCATCCAGGCGCCCCGCATCATCCGCTTGCTGCGGTTCGACCAGACGCCGCGGCTCACCATCCGGCTGAATCGCAAGACGCTGTTCGCCCGCGACGGCCACCAGTGTCAGTATTGCGGCAAAACCTATCCCCTCCACCAGCTAAGTTTCGATCACGTCACGCCGCGCAGCCGCGGCGGCGAAACTTGTTGGGAAAACGTCGTCACGTGTTGCCTGCCCTGCAATGCTCGCAAAGGCGACCGCACGCCGTTGGAGGCGGGCATGCATTTGACGCAACGGCCGGCCAAGCCGAAACATAATCCCGTATTGAAACTCACCTTCGGTAACCCGCGCTATCACGTCTGGCAGCCGTTTCTGACCCAGGCCGAGTGCGCGATCGATCTGCTATAAGATACAGGCGATGAGCAAAGTCACTTACAAAGACGCAGGCGTGGATCTGGAAGTTTACGACGAAGCGATGACGCGACTGCCGCGGCTGATGCATCGCACCTTCTCGCCGCGCGTGCTGAAGCTGGACGGCGGGTTCGCCGGCTTGTTCCAACTGGATTTTTCCAGTCGGCTGTTCGCCCGCAATTATCGGGACCCGGTCCTGGTCGCCTGTACCGACGGTGTGGGCACCAAACTGAAAGTCGCGCAATTATGTGGAAAACACGATACCGTCGGCATCGACCTGGTGGCGATGAGCGTCAACGACGCGCTGTGTTGCGGAGCCGAGCCACTGCTGTTCCTGGATTACGTGGCCATGTCGCATGACGACCCGCCGGTCCTGGAGCAGCTGGTCCAAGGCGTCAGCGACGGATGCATGCAAGCCGACTGTGCGTTGCTGGGCGGCGAAACAGCCATCATGCCGGACTTGTATCAACGCGGCGACTACGATCTGGCCGGCTTCTGCGTAGGGGTGGTCGAACGCGGCCAGGTGATCGACGGCAAGGCGATCGCTCCCGGCGATGCGCTCCTGGGCGTGGCCTCCAGCGGACTGCACTCCAACGGCTACAGTCTGGTGCGCAAAGTCGTGTTCGAGTTATCGGCGCTGACGGTCAGCGACCATGTGGAATGCCTGGGCACAACCGTCGGCCAGGCCCTGCTGACGCCGACGCGAATCTATGCCCAGCCGGTCCGGAAGATCCTGCGGCATTATCGAGTCAAGAACGTCGTCCACGGTTTGGCCCACATCACCGGCGGCGGCCTGCGCGACAATCTCGAACGGATCTTGCCCGCCGGCGTCCAAGCCCGGATCGACCCGGACAGCTGGCGCGTGCCCCCCGTCTTCGCCTGGCTGCAGCAACTGGGGGAAATCGACGACGCCGAAATGGAACGGGTCTTTAACATGGGCATCGGCCTGGTGCTTGTGGTCAGCCCCTATTACGCCGACAGTATCCAGCGGATGCTGACCGACCACGGCCTGGACAACTGGCCCATCGGCAAAATCGTGGCCGCCGCGTGACGGCGACGTTGCGCGTTTTAAGTTATTGAACCGCCTACCCTTAGCCCCTGTATCCGCAGCCCCAACGCTGAAAATTTCGGCCCGCAGGTTCGTTCGGCGGTTGTAAACCTTTGCCGATTGGATAAACTCTACGGCCGCGTGGACCGCACGACGATTCGAGTGTGCGGGCGATACGCAACGGTTATTTATGACGGATCGTTAGCCGAAAGTGGGGCATTTTCGTGCCATCTGAGTTCGGGAACGAGGATTCTTTGGAAGGAGTAACGGATTGATGGTACGGATTGCTTTGGCAGCGTTGTTGGTGGTTTTGTGTGCTTCGAGCGCGGAGGCGTGGCCCCGTCGGTCATCGTCGAACCGAACGTCGAGCACGAAGACGGTTTTTTCGGGTGGCCCTCAGGCGGTAGCGGAAGCCAAAGCGCAACGAGCAGCTTCCTTGCGGATCAAAGGGCATCTCGGCGGCGGATTTGGGGGAGCCAATGCGGAAGGCGTGGGATTCAGCACTTCTTCGGCGCAACATGCTTTGAATATCTGCTGCTTTACCGGGCAACGCCGCGTTGCCGGCTCGAGTGTCGTGCGAGGGGCCGACGGCTGGTATGCCGTCAAGATCTACCACTAAGAGCTCTCCCACAGAGCTGGCCGATAATGGGCTGGCCGAAAATGAGCTAGCCGATAATCCGCTTCCAACGTTCCAGGTTCCACTGGACTTTCTCCGCCGGGGTCATCTTGCCAAAGTCGGGCTCGGCGGTGGGTTGGAACGTTCGCCGAGCGGCAGCGTCGTGGGGGGAAGCCACCGGCCTCGGGGCGCCGTGAGTGCCCCCGTAGCTGGTGACCCCATAGCTGGTGGGCCCGTCGGTCCGCTGCAGATCTTCGTCCAGCGACCGATGGGGACGGATGCCCAGCTTGGCCAAGTCGGCATGGTACGCGCGGACGGCGGCTGCCGGCTCGATTTCGTCGTCGGCGATCAGCCGCAGATAGCGGATAAAGGTCAGCTGGTGCTCGGCGTGGTTGATCTTGCGTCCGTACAAGGCCACGCGTGCGCCGTATTTCTTGGCTTCCCACAGCATGTGGAAGGCGTCGAAACAGGTTCCGGCGGAACCGCCCAGAACGCCCACGACGAGCGAGCTGTCGTACCGCACCAATGCCTCCATGGCGGCCGGACCGTGATACGGGATTTTCAGGAAGATCGGCCGGCCGCGACTGGTTACGCCGGCCAGCGTCCGCACGATGTGGTCGTTCACAAACTGGGCGATGTCCGTCGGCGGATGGTCGCCACAGGCGTTGGGGTCAAAGACCTCGAGGAAATGCCGGAAGCCTTTCGCTTCGGCTTCCAAGCGAAACGCTTTGTACGCTTCGAGCGTGCGCAGATCCAGCGCGGCGTCATTGTTGAAGGTCACCGAGTACAGGCCCAGGTCGGCCCCCAACCGCCGCTCGTCGGGCGAGCAGTCGAGCTTGCCGCACATGATATGGTCCAGCGTCGCCGTGCGGAACGGCTGCGACGGCTGAACGCCGTACCGCCCGCTGCCGGCGGCCAGCCAGATGTCGGTGGTGTCGTTGGCCCGCACGGCCGGCGTGATGTGGCTGGTCTCGAACAGGCGTTCGCGGATCGTGAGGGCTTCGTTGCTGCTGGCGCTCATCAGCACGATATCGACCAAGCCTTGGGCGATGGTTTCGCGGATCGACTGGCGGTATTCGTCCAGCGTCCGGAAATGGGCTTCCTGGGCGTAGTGTTCGGGGCTGCGTCCAGGCGCCGACAGGCCGAACCCCATGTCGGCGTCCTTGGCATCGGCCAGGACAAAGTCTCGGCAGGAACGATCAGCCAGAATTCGCGCCAGTTTTCGGTCGAGGGATTTCTCTACCACGGCTCGTTGGGTGTTGGTCAGGAGGAAAGAGATCGCCGTACACGTCGCACAACCAGCAAGTGTAGCATCCGCGTGGCGGAATGCGTAGAGAGCAAAATCCAAAGCGGTGACAAGCCCCGCGGCTCTAAAATTCGCCTTTCGCGGAATGTATCGGGTCACCCGGTGTTGCGGGCTAACGGCGTTTGCTACACTGTTTTCCCATGGACACGAACAAGACTTTCGATTGCGTGCTGTGCGGTTCTTGCGTGGTGGACATCCTCGTCCGGCCCGTGCCACTGGACGTGCCGATCGGGGGCGGCAAACTGCTGGAGACGCAGCCGCTCGAAGTCACGACCGGCGGCATCGTCTCCAACGCGGGCATCGCGATGGCCCGACTGGGCTTGCAGACCGCCGCGTTCAGTTATACGGGCAACGACGATTGGGCGGCCGTCATTCGTCGCAATCTGGAAAAGGAGGGCGTCGATACGCAGTGGCTGCTGCCGCACCCCACGGGCGCCACCAGCACGACCGCGGTGTTGATCGACCCCAGCGGCGAGCGGAGCTTTGCCCACTGTGTCGGAGCGCCCCGCCTGATGGACAAGGCTCATTTTCTGAACCACTTGGACGTGTTCGCAGCCAGCCGCATGACGTTGATCGGCTATTATTCGCTGATGCCGCGGCTGGAACCGGATCTGCCGGAGATCCTCGCCGCGATCCGCCAGACCGGATGCAAGACGGCGTTGGACGCGGCGGGCAGCGGCGGAACGATGCAGCCGTTGGATCGGATCTTGCCGCACTTGGACGTCTATGTGCCGAGCCGAGCGGAGGCCGAGCACCAGACGGGCGAGCAGGATCCGCGGCGGATCGTCGACGTTTTTCGGGCCTGTGGCGCGCCGGGATTGCTGGGCGTGAAACTTGGCAGCGAAGGCGCCTTGCTCAGTCCGGCCGCGGGCCAGTACATTAAGATCCCCGTCGTCCCGGCGCCGGGGGCCGTCGTGGACACAACCGGTGCGGGCGACTCCTACTATGCCGGCCTGCTGACGGGCCTCTTGCGCGGGATGCCTGCGGAACAAGCCGGGCGGTTGGCGGCGGCGACGGGCGCCTGTTGTGTGACCGGCTACGGCGCCACGGCCGGCCTCCGCGACCTTGCCCAGACAGCGCGACTGGCGGGGCTGGAGGACGGCGTTTGAGTTCGAGCGCACGTTTGGTTTTCCAGGCTGGCCCGGTCAGCCTGGAAGGGCGGACGTACGCTCGAAAGACCCGCGCGGGGCACACGCCTCGCGCTCCCACTTTCTAGACACTGTAATTCGACACTGTAATCACGGAGAGCTCGATCATGGCTGGCGACTATCGTTTCTCGTTTGGTCCCTGGAACATTCACGAAGGCGCCGACCCGTTTGGTCCGGCGGTGCGTCCCAAGGTTTCGTTCGCCAAGAAACTGAAGATGTACAAAAAGTTGGGTTTCGACGCCGTCCAGTTCCACGACGATGACGCCGTCCCGAGCTTGGAGAAACTGACGCCCGCGGCGATCCGCAAAGAGGCAGCCGCGATGAAGAAGACGCTGCAAGGCGAAGGCTTGATCGCCGAATTCGTCGCCCCGCGGCTGTGGGAACATCCCAGCGGCATCGACGGCGGCTTTACCGCCAACGATCCGGCCTGCCGCAAGTGGGCCATCGAGCGGGCCAAGCGGACCATCGACGTGGCCAAGGCCTTGGGCACCAAGCTGATCGTGCTCTGGCTGGCCCGCGAAGGCACGTACATCCGCGAATCCAAGAATGCGATTCAGGCGCACGGTTGGCTGTTGGAAGCCATCAATACGATGCTCGAGTACGATTCCGACATCGAAATCGCGATCGAGCCCAAACCCAACGAGCCGACCGACATGGCCTACCTGCCCACCATCGGCCACGCCCTGGCGCTGGCCCAGCAGACCGCCGACCCGAAACGAGTCGGCGGCTTGATCGAAACCGCGCACGCCCTGCTGGCCGGTCTGGACCCCTCGGACGATATGGCCTTTGCGCTGTCGATGGGCAAGCTGTTCAGCGTCCACCTGAACGACCAGAACGGATTGAAGTACGACCAGGACAAGTCGTTCGGCGCCGCCAACTTGCGCGTCGCGTTCAACCAGGTGCGGGTGCTGGAGCTGGCGGATTACCCGGCCACCGGCCGCTATGTCGGTTTGGACGTCAAGGCGATGCGCACGCAAAAGGCCGACGTCGCCCACAAACATTTGACCAACAGCCGTGCGATCTTCCTGCGGCTGGTCGACAAGGTCCGCACGTTCCCCCAAGCCGTGGCCGACCAGATGATCGCCGCCCGCGACTACGAGGAATTGGAATTGCTCGTGCTGGGACATTTGATGGGTGCATGAAACAAGACCACAGGAGTCAGCCATCATGAAGACGAATCGCCGGACGTTTTTAAGCGGCACGGTGGCCTCTGGGGTGCTGGCCCTAGCCGGGCCCGTGCATCGTGGCCTGGCCGCAGGCGAGAACAAGCCCCTGAGAATGGGCGTGATCGGAGTCGGCTGGTACGGAATGGTCGACGCCAAAGCGGCGCTCAAAGTGGGCGGCGTCGAGGTGACCGCGGTCTGCGATGTGGACAGCGCGCACTTGGAGCAAAGCGTCGCCGAGCTCGACAAGCTGCAGGGCCGGAAGCCGCAGACGTTCAAGCGGTACACGGAGATGCTCGAGCAAGCCGACCTGGACGTGGTGGTCATCGGCTCGCCGCCGCAGTGGCACGCGTTGCAGCTGATCGCCTGCCTGGAACGCGGCGTGGACGTGTACGCCGAGAAGCCCCTGGCGTATGACGTGCGCGAAGGCCGGGCCTTGGTCGAAGCCACTCGCAAACATGCCGACCGCATCGTCGCCGTCGGGTTTCAGCGGCGGCAAAGCCAGGCGTTTCGCCAGGCGGCGGAATTCATCCGGGCGGGCAAGGCCGGAAAGATCGTCCAGGCCGACGTGCAGATCCACTATCGCGCCGGTACCGTGGACCCCACGCCCCAAGAACCGCCCGCGACGCTGGACTGGGATTTGTGGTGCGGCCCCGGGCCGAAAATCCCGTACAGTCCCCAGGTGGGCCACCGGAACTGGAGGCTGGAGAAGACCAGCGGCCACGGGCACCTGGTGGACTGGGGTATCCACAACATCGACACCCTGCGCATGATGCTGGGCCTGGCCACGCCCAAGCAGATTACGGCCGCGGGCGGGCTGTACCATCTGCAAGGCAAGATCACCACTCCGGACACGTTGACCGTCCACTTCGAGTTCGACCAACTGCCGGTCGTGTGGCGCCATCGGTTGTGGGGAGCCACCGAGTGGGATCCGGCGATCAGCAACGGCATCCTGTTCTATGGCGAAGAAGCGACGGTGTTTGCCGCCGACCAACGGTGGGTGGTTATCCCCAAGGACCAGCCGGCCAAGCGGGAAGAGCATGCCGCCGCCAGCGACCTGGGCACGCTACACATGGCTGACTTTTTGGATTGCGTCCGAACGCGCCGGCCACCGGCCTGTTCGGTCGAAGAAGCGCACCGTTCGACGACAACCGTCCAGCTGGGCATGATCGCCTACGAATCCAACTCGGTCGTCCGCTGGGACGAAGCCGCCGAGCAGATCGCAGACAACCCGGCCGCCGCGGCGTTGCTGAAACGCGATTACCGTCCGCCGTACGAGCATCCCTATCGGCCGGCGTAACAGTTCGTCGCTCGTGGCTCAGACGTACAGAATTCAATTCTCGCGGAAAACACGCCTCCCCAGCAGTTGAACTTTCGCCCGCGAGAATTGAATTCTGTACGTCTGAGCCCTTCCCCAGTTCCCCAGTTCACCTTGGCGCAACAGCTCGTTTCTTCGCCGCAGCTGTGGGCTGGGCCGCTTTCTTGACAGCCTTCTTGACAGTCACCTTTTTCGCGCCCGGTTCTGTCGCCTCCGCCATCTTTCCCGCCGCCTTTGCTGACGTCTTTTTTGCCGCCGTCTTTGCTGACGTCTTTGCTGACACCTTTGCCGCCGTCTTTGCCACCGCCTTTCCCGGTGTTTTGACTGGCCGCGAGTTGGTCGCAACGCCTTTGGCTGCTTTTTTCCGCGGCTTTTTCGTCGTCTTCGCGTCGTCCGAGGTCTCCAGGTCGATGCCAAACACGTCCGACAAGTCATCGCCCGCAAGTCGTTTCGACTTGCCGCGCGAGGTGGCCGCCGACACGGCCGCTTCGGCGTCTGCCGCAATCAGCTCCTCGTGATCGACGCCCCGCAGCTTGAACAGCAGTTCCGGCTGCTGATCCAGCCGCGCCCCGACGCCGTACAGCACGGCCGCCACGTGCTTGCACATGACGGCCCAATCTGGACAGTCGCAGTCGAGCGAAATCTCGCCGGGCAGCGGGAACAGACCCTCGTTGCGGTTCGTGACGACCTGCATGACATGGCCGGACAGCTTGCCCTGCAGCAGCTCCAGCAGCGAGCCCACCTGACCGGCGCACCGCGTTTTGATGTCCTTCCATTTCTTGGGCGGCAGTGTCTTGATCTGGATGTGGATGTTGTACAGGTCCGACCCGGAGACCTTGGCCAGGATTTCGCCTTGCTTGATCTCCAGATGGCAGACCGAGCCGTTGCGGACGTAGGTCCGACCGCGCGGCAAGCGGTTGGCATAATCGCTGAACGATTCCAGATGATCGCACCAGGCTTCGCCCCAGAACGTTTTGGCGATCTTGCGGCCGTCGATCACCACGGGCTGAACATCAACCCCCTTGGTGCGCAACGCGTTCATCTCCGTCCGAGCTTGTGCGCGGCGTTGCCCCACCGAAACGTAAGGCCGCCAACCATAACCGTTGTAAGATCCGTAAGCCATCGCAGACTTCCTCCTTGCCGTAGGTTAACGTTTCGCCCATTATTGCACACCGGCCCGATCGATGTCGAGAGCAACCAGCCGGATCAAATCCGCATCACTCATCTCGGTCAACATCTTCTCCGCCCCGCCCTCCAGCACGTCCGTCGCCAGTTGCGTCTTCTCCTCGATCAAGGCATCGATGCGCTCTTCGATCGTGCCGCGGCAGACAAACTTGTGAACCAGTACGTTGCGGTGTTGGCCGATCCGGAACGCCCGGTCGGTCGCCTGGTTCTCGACCGCCGGGTTCCACCAACGGTCGAAGTGCAGGACGTGCGAGGCCTGAGTCAGGTTGAGCCCCGTTCCGCCGGCCTTGAGCGACAGCACGAAAAACGGCGGTCCGTCGTCGCGCTGGAACTGGTCGACCAGATGCTTGCGGCGCGTCACGGCGGTACTGCCGTGCAGGACCAGGCCGGGGCGTCCGAAGAGGGCACTCAGAAAGCCCGCCAGCGGCTCGGTCATCTCCCGGAATTGCGTAAAGACCAGGGCCTTTTCCTGCCGCGACGCAATCTCTTCGCAAATCTCCGTCAGTCGGGAAAACTTGCCGCTGTCGTTCGGCTGGAATTGCCCGTCGCCCAGCAGTTGGCTGGGATGATTGCACAACTGCTTGAACCGCATCAGATAGGCCAGCACCAGGCCGCGCCGCTGTATTCCGTCCAAGTTCTTCAAGGCGCGCGCCATCTCGTCCACCAGCTTGGCGTACAGGACCGCCTGGCGTTTGCTGAGTCCGCAGAACGCGCGGACCTCCGTCTTGTCAGGCAGATCGGCAATAATCCGCTTGTCGGTCTTCAACCGCCGCAGGATGTACGGCTGAATCAGCCGCCGCAACGGGGCATAACGCTGCTGCTCGCCGGCGCTGAGCACCTTGACGAATTCCTTGAACTTGTGCTGCGAGCCCAGCAGGCCGGGGCAGAGGAAATCGAACAGCGACCAGAGGTCCGACAGCCGGTTTTCGACCGGCGTGCCTGTCAAGGCGATCCGCGCCTCGGCCTTCAGTTGCTTGACCGCTTTGGTCTGTCCCGCCGCCGGATTCTTGATGGCCTGAGCCTCGTCGATCACGGCCAGTTGCCAGGGGATATCCAGCAGCCAGGTCTGCCGCTGCAGCATCGCATAGGTCGTGAACACCACGTCCGTTTGCTGCAGCATCGCGTCGGGCTGTTTGGCCATCCGTGCGAGTTCCTCCTTGGGCGTCTCGGACGGATGCACGAACTTGCCGCGCAGCGTCGGCGTGAACCGCTGCATTTCGGCTTTCCAGTTGCCCAACAACGACGCCGGTACGACCAGCAGCGACGGTTTGGCGTGCGGCTTTTTCTTCAACGCTGCCAGCAAGGCCAAGACCTGGATCGTCTTGCCCAAGCCCATGTCGTCGGCCAGGCACGCGCCCAACCCCAACCGCGACAGGAACCACAGCCAGTTCACACCGGTTTCCTGGTACTTGCGCAACGTCGCTTTCAAGTCGGTGCCCGGCTGAACTTCCTGCAATCGTTCCGGGTCGCGCAAGTCTTCGAGCACCTGGCCGAGCCACTGTCCGGCCTTGACGAACGACCATTCCTGCTGCTGGTCATCGCCGTCACGGCTCGCCAGATCCCGCGGAGCGCCGGCCAGCAGTCGCATGCCCTCGACGAACGACAGTCCGTCCTGCGCGGCTCGCTCGACCCGCTTCCAATGCTCCAACGCCTCGGCCAGCTGGTCGCGATCGACTTCGACCCACTGCCCCTTGAGAAACACCAGCCCCTCGTCGGCGGCCATCAGGTCGCGCCATTCCGCTGGCGTCAGTTCCTGGTCGCCCAATGCCAGTTGCACGCGAAAGTCCAACATCGCGTCGGCGTTGAACTTCTTCTGCCGCGTCTCGCCGATGGTCACGCCCACGCGGGGCCGAGGCCGCTTTTTCCACCAATCGGGGACGCGCACCAAGATGCCGCTGTCCTCGAAGACGGGGATGTCTTGCAGGAAGCGATACGCCTCGCGGGGCGTCCAAGCCAGCGGCTGGTACAGATCGCCCGACTCGACCAATTCCGCGGCCAGCTTGCTCTTCTCCGCGGCCAGCTGGACCGGCGAGAGCAGTTTGATGAGCGTCTTTTTGTCCTTGGCACCGGCGTACTCGCGCAACGCTTTGCTCAGCGGCAGGTACTGGATGCGGGCCGCCCCCGTCAGCCCCGATGCGTAGGTCGCCAGGAAGGCAAACGGATAGTCCGGGTCGCGGCGGTTCTCGGCCAGATGAAAGCATACTCGTCCCACCTGGTGCCACAGCGCAGCCCGCTCTTTCAAGAACCCCGCCAGGCCGTCGGTGTATCTGCTCACCTCGCGCCCGACCCAAGCGTCCAGGTCCGTCCAAATCTCGCCCAGTACACCCTCGGTCAGATATTCGGCGCCTTGCATCGGCGGAACGTTCCACAGCAAGGCCGCGAGATCAGCCGAGGCGGGTGGCGGGATCTCTTCCATCTTGGGCCCGGTCGTCTCCGGCGTATGGCAGAGTTCCGTCAGGTACCGCGCCGCGAAATCCCGCCAATAAGCGATCGACGGATTCGGCGGCCGCTCCATCCGCTCGGTCGCCAGCGCAAACAGGCCCTCCGCCTGGCCCGCCGCGAAATGTTGGGCGAATTTGTTCTCCAACCGCTGATCGCCTCCCGCATCCGGGGCCAGGTCCGCCAGCTCGTCCGTCGGCGGCGCGGATTCGACCGCCACGATTCGGCCGGAAGGGGTGATGGCAAGATGAATGTTCATAAACGGCAGCGTACAGGATTCTGCCCGGATCGGGCAACGGGGCAGATGCCAGAGACGTGCCCATCCTGAATCGCAGAGCCGGGGGGCACGGCGCGGTCCACCTGGACCGCGGCGTGCATCGTCCGGATGTTCTCTGGATCCGCCGGTTCGTCCTGTTTCACGACAAGCAGCATCCGAACCGAATGGGCGAACCCGAGGTCGTCCGCTTCCTCCGGAAGTTCATCAGCCATCTGGCCCTGGAACGTCATGTGGCGGCCTCGACCCAAGATCAAATACCCCCCGATTCTTCAGCTTTCCCTTTATCGCAGGTATTCCCAGCTTTCACCCAGAACGGCTTTTGCCCATTATCACAGGGGCAGCATCCTGTATTGCAAATCCTCGACGGCCAGCGATAATGTCATCAGATTTCCCTGATAATCCCGGAGGTAAACGGGTTATCGCGGAGTCACTCCGGGATAATTACTTTCGTTCGTGCGGACAGAAGACCAGCCGGCCGGCTGTGCGGGGCGATTGCGTTGGCCAGCGGGCTGGCTGGCTGACGTCCTTTCCCTTGGCAACGTCATCCCGCTATCGCATCCTTCGACGCCAGCCGTCTGATGTCTTGCGACTTGCGGATTTGCGGTCCGAAATTCTGGCCGAAGGCCACATTCACCGTAGCCTGGGGCAACGCCCCAGGAAGAAATGGAAACATCGGTTCTTTGGCCGAAGGCCATATTCACCGTGCCCTGTTCGCCTGGGTGAATATGGCCTTCGGCCAAAAAGACCGGATGGCAATGCGGTCCTGGGGCGTTGCCCCAGGCTACGGTGGAAAGAGGCCTTCGGCCAAAAACGGCCGACGCTCGAAAGGCCAACTTCGCGGACTACGATTCGGGGCTTGTTCGCCGCCGCGGATGAATGATCCCGCTGGAACGTCGCTCGGTTCGCTGGGCCGCGCGACTTCGTTGAGCGCGGACCCGCTATCGCATTTTCGGAATCGAAAAAAAGCTTGCCCGGCCCGCGGCCACTGCGGTAGAATCACAGCCGCCAGCAACGGCGACGGTCGGCCTTCGGCAACCGCACGAACAATGTGTTGCAATCGAGCGGCGATTGCGCCTCGCGGTCTGGTTGATCGCTCTGTCGCCGCCGATTGAACATGGTCGTTCGGAACTGCGGGAGTGCCGACGTCAGTATCCAGACGGGTGTTTGCTTCGGCGGCTGGGCGCGTTAGACTGTGGGCGGAGGAATTCACGATGACCATCGAACTGACCCCACAACAGTTGCACGTGCTGGATGGCGGGGAACCCGGAGGTCCACGCGTCGTTGATCCTCGAAACAACGCGTCGTATGTCCTGGTCAGCGAGGCCGAGTACGAAGCGGTTCGGGATGTCCTCGAAGACGAGCGACAACAACGGAGCATCCGCAAAGTGGCCCTGAGAAACGCCATTGGCCGGTTGGGTGATATGCCATGATTCGTCCCGGCGAAGTCTACATGGCCGATTTTGCGGAAGCGGGGCCGCACCCGGTGATCGTGCTGTCACGGGAGGAGTTGAATCGCGGGCGATACGCATTGGTCGTGGTATGCACATCGGCCCGGTTTTCGTTTCGAAGCCAACTCCCCAATTGTGTTCCATTTCGAGGCGGTGATTTCGGTTTTACGGCCGACTGCGTGGCACAGTGCGAAAACCTTCTGTCCATCGACTTGTCTCAACTCGACCTGTCGGACGGACCGCTGGGGATGCTCGACGACATGGCGTTTCGAGATGTGATCAAGGCAATTGGCTACGTCATGGACTCGGACTGCGAGCCGGCCTGACATAGTTCCGAACCAACGAATGAACGAGAGCGGCGGTTGATGTCGGTTGCCAGTGTTTGGCGTCAGGGCCGCCGCCTCGTTATCCGAATTCGTTCGGGCCGGCGATGATGCCCGCGTAGTTTTGCCCAGCGGCCTTCGCCAAGGTCTCGTGGGTTGGTTAGAATGTGCGGGAGGAGGCGATAGCCATGACCACATTACTTGAACACGCATTCGCGAAAGCGGCGACGTTGCCGACGGACGAACAGGACGTCCTGGCGTCTCGTCTCTTGGCGGAGTTGGCTGACGAAGACGATTTCGATCGAGCAATTGCCGCGACGTCGGATAAGCTGGCGATCCTTGCTCGCCAAGCATTGGCCGAGCATGAGGCCGGTTTGACCGAGGAATTGGACCCAGACTGCCTATGAATTCTCGTACCACGCGTCAGTTCCGCGAATTGCTGGCTGCCCTGCCGAGGCACGTTAGGCAGCAGGCACGGGAAGCGTATCGGCTATTTCGCGACAACCCGCGGCATCCGGGGCTTCACTTCAAGCGTGTGCATGAGGATCCACCGATCTTTTCGGCCAGGGTCGGTATCGGTTTTCGAGCAGTAGGCGTTCGCGACAGCAATACAATCGTTTGGTACTGGATCGGGTCTCACGCCGAATACGATCGACTCGTGGCCCAACTGTAGTGCCCGAACCAACGATCGGGATAGGGGTCCGGGTTGCCCCGGAGCCCCTCCCACACCACGAGAGTATGCGGGTCCGCACTAGGCGGATCGACTCTTGGCAGTAAGCTTCTTCCAGATACTCGCGCATCGAATCGTCGCGACCGATCTCGCAGTTCGAGGCCACCGTGGCATCCCTGCCTCTGGGCATATCGCCAGACGAAGCCGACGCCATCATCGGCTCGACCCCAGATAGCGTTACTGACCAGGCCGGCATCCTCGCGTCACCTGTAACGATGTACGCCGCTTCAAACTGCAGGCATACGAAATCGGCATCGTCGCCGCGATTGCGTCGCCAGCCAACCTGGCTTGGTGCAGATTCGGCATAGTTACTTTGGGGAGACACCGTGTGTACTCCTCTGGGAGAATGCCGAGGAAGCGGTTTGGCGGCGTGAGACGCAGACGGCGACCATCCATTCAATGGAGAGAAGGGGAGCGGAGCACGGAATCGGGCAAGTTCGCCAGCGCCCCGGCGCCCCAAACTTCTTGCGCCGGTTCCCCCGGAGCGACCTTGACGGCCCAAGGATGTTACGCGCCTTCTGCTGGCCAGCAATGACGAACCCCCGTCTCCGACAAATCAAGTTGCACTTGGTAGGTCGCCTGCGTGCTCCAGGAAGCGCTGCACGTCTTCGCGCGTCGCCGAACGACTGGAAAACGTCCGCAGCACGGCCGGTTGCTCCGCCTCGGGAGCGGCTGAATTCACGACGTACCACAGCGTCTCTCGTTCGCCCTGCCAGGTGATAATGTTCGGAGACGACGGGCCGGTCACATCGTCTGGCTGATTTGAAGATTCGCAAGCCACGCCGATACTGTAGCACAGAATTGCTATCGGACTGCCACCTTGAAGAAACCCGCGCCTCGGACAATTGCCGGCCGAGATTACGTCAACGCCAGTGATTCTTTCAACGCCAAATCGACCCGTCGCATCAGCGTGTCCGGCAAATGGCCGATCGTGCGCAGGATGTCGCCCTGGACGACGGTGAGGATGTTTTCGCAGGAAATGACGGACGTCTGCTTGAGGCCGGATTGCGCAGCCTCGGGCGACTGAATGTCCACGAGAACCTGGGTTGGTTCGGCGGCGCGCGACACGTTGGATGTGATGAAGACGAGGATCGTGTTCTTCATCCGGGCGTTATTTCGGTCGTTTTGAACAACGAGCATGGGGCGCGTTTTAGCACCCGTGCGACTGGCAAAGGGGAGCTTGGAGCAGAACGACATCGCCGCGCTGAACCGTCATGACGGCTCCTGGGGAATGCCGTCCACATCGTAGGCTTCCCTACCGGAAGCGTCCAGATCGCCTTGCACGGCCGCGGCGAATGCCGGGTAGAACGCTCGCGGATCCGGATCACTCGTGTCGTAATCCACCCCCTGCCGTAACTGCTCGTAGGCCTCAAGCCGGACCAGCACGTATTGGGCATGCGTGAGCGGGTCTTCCACCTGGAGCGGCCGATCAGGCTGCCGGGCCAGTGCTTGCAGGAGTTCAGTACTGAGTTGCGGAGTCATGCTGATTTCACCAATGTAGGGACAGCGTCAACGAAATAATTGCAGAAGAATTGCAGAAGAATCGGGGGATCGACAAAAAAAAGACTCACGTCGATTTGACGTAAGTCCTTATCCTGTAAGGTGCGGCCGAGAGGATTTGAACCTCCACTCCCTATTACGGGAACTAGGTCCTGAGCCTAGCGCGTCTGCCAGTTCCGCCACGGCCGCAACAGCGCTGGAGGGGGCAGCCCGACACGCAGGCCGACCGCCAGCTGACGTTGCTATTTATACGCACAGCGGGCGGGCATACACAAGGGGGCTTTCCGCAACATTCGGAACCTTTTGTCGATCGCACTCAAGGCGGGTCAAAAAAACTCCGAAAACAGTCCATAAAGTTCCACCCGTCTCTTTTCGCCTCCGGCTGCCGCAGCCGGTCTTCGCGGCTGTTTGACGATTAAATATCTCGTTTAGTCCAGTTGAGCCGCAGGCAAACAGCTGTATCATATCGGTTATACGGATTATTCGAGTGTCCTGCGCCGACGTTTCGGCTTGGCAGGGAGGCGATGGTCCCGAAGTAAACGCACGATCGCCGCCGGACGGTGGAGCTGAGGCCGGTTTGCCGACAAAGAACTGACTGCCCGGTGGGGGGAAGTGACGATCGCGGCGGGGGACGAGCTGAGCCGAAAAGCAGGGGGCGAGCTTCGAGGGCGAAGCGGGCCACGGGACTGCGGCAGTCTTGCTGCCGCAGGCAGATGAATCACGATAGTCGTAATGTTCGATTGAGGAGATGCATGTGAGCGAGCGTAAATGGGTAACGGTCGATGGTAACGAAGCGGCGTCATACATCGCCCACAAGACGAACGAGGTGATCGCGATCTATCCGATCACTCCGTCGTCGAATATGGGCGAGTTCTCCGACGAATGGTCCTCGCAAGGCCGCAAGAATGTGTTCGGCGTCGTGCCGGACGTGATCGAAATGCAGAGCGAAGGTGGCGCGGCGGGCGCGTGTCACGGGGCGATCCAGGCAGGGGCCCTGACGACCACGTTCACGGCTTCGCAGGGCCTGCTGCTGATGATCCCCAACATGTTCAAGATTGCCGGCGAGTTGTCGCCGGCGGTGTTCCACATCGCCGCTCGGGCGCTGGCCTCCCACGCGTTGTCCATTTTTGGCGATCACAGCGACGTGATGTCGGTCCGCAGTACGGGCTGGGCCATGCTGTCCTCGTGTTCGGTGGGCGAAGCCCACGATATGGCGCTGATTTCCCAGGCGGCGACGCTCAAATCGCGCGTGCCTTTCCTGCACTTCTTCGACGGCTTCCGCACGTCGCACGAGGTGAACAAGATCGAGTTGTTGAGCGACGACGATATCCTGGCGATGATCGACCAACAATTGATCCAGGATCACCGCGACCGCTCGATGAACCCGGATCGGCCCGTGTTGCGGGGCACGGCGCAGAATCCCGACGTATTCTTCCAGGCCCGCGAAGCCTGCAACCCGTTCTACAATGCGACGCCGGCGATCGTCCAGGAGACGATGGACCGTTTCGCCAAACTGGTTGGGCGGCAGTATCATCTGTTCGACTACGTGGGGGCGGCTGATGCCGACCGCATCGTCGTGCTGATGGGCTCCGGCGTCGGAGCCGTCGAGGAGACGGTGCTGAAATTGAATCGGATGGGCGAGAAGGTGGGTGTCCTCAAAGTGCGGCTGTTCCGCCCGTTCGACGTCACCGCCTGTCTGGCCGCGATCCCTGCGTCGGTCAAGGGCATCGCTGTGCTCGATCGCACCAAAGAACCCGGCGGGGCGGGCGAACCGCTGTACCAGGATATTTTGACGGCCTTGATCGAAGGCTGGGAGGAGCGAGCCGGTGCCGGCGCCAAGTTGCCGTTGGTCATCGGGGGTCGCTACGGCTTGTCGTCCAAGGAATTCACGCCGGCGATGGTCAAGGCGGTGTTGGACGAGTTGAATGCGGCCAAGCCCAAGAACCACTTTACGGTCGGCATCATCGACGACGTGACCCATACCAGTTTGAAGTATGATCCCGAGTTCCACACCGACGAACCGGACGTGCGTTGTTCGCTGTTCTACGGCCTGGGGGCCGATGGCACCGTGGGGGCCAATAAGAACTCGGTGAAGATCATCGGCGAGAACACGAATCTGTACGCTCAGGGCTACTTTGTGTACGACTCGAAGAAGGCCGGGGCGATCACTGTGTCGCACCTGCGGTTCAGCCCGCGGCCGATCAATTCGACCTACCTGATCGAGCGGGCGAGTTTTGTAGCCTGCCACCAGTTCGTCTTCCTGGAACGGGTCGATGTGCTGGACAAAGCCGAGGTCGGCGCCACGTTCCTGCTGAACAGTCCTTTCGGCCCGGACGAGGTCTGGGACCGGCTGCCCCAGGAAGTTCAGGAAACGATCATCCGGAAGAAGTTGAAGTTCTACGTGATCGACGGCTACGGCGTCGCCAAGGTCGCCGGCATGGGGGGCCGCGTGAACACGGTCATGCAGACCTGCTTCTTTGCGTTGGCCAATGTCTTGCCGCGCGAGGAAGCGATCGAGCAGATCAAGTACGCGATCAAGAAGACGTACGGCAAGCGGGGCGATGCGGTCGTCCAGAAGAACTTTGCCGCCGTGGACGCGTCGATCGAGCACCTGCACGAGGTCAAGTACCCGGACCACATCACCAGCACCTTCAAGCGGCTGCCGGCGGTTTGGGGCGACGTACCCGATTTTGTCGAGCGGGTGACCGGGATGATCATTGCTGGCAAGGGCGATTTGCTGCCGGTCAGCGCGCTGCCTGTCGATGGAACGTTTCCGACCGGGACGGCGAAATACGAGAAGCGGAGCATTGCGTTGGAGATTCCCATCTGGGATCCCAAGATTTGCATCCAATGCGGTTTGTGCGCGTTGGTTTGCCCGCACGCCGCGATCCGCTCCAAGGCGTATCCCCAACAGGCGTTGACGGGTCGGCCGGAGACCTTCCAGGCCATGGATTACAAGGGCAAAGAACTGGAGGCCCACCTGTTCACGATCCAGGTCGCGCCGGACGATTGCACCGGCTGCGGCGTGTGCGTGGACGTCTGCCCGGCGAAGAGCAAGGAGCAGGTCAAGCACAAGGCCATCAACATGGAGCCGAAGCTGGACCACCTCAAGGCGGAGCAGGAGAATTTCGACTATTTCCTCAAGATCGCCGAGTTGGATCGCAGCCTTGCCAAGATGAACACGGTCAAGGGCTCGCAGCTGTTGGAGCCGCTGTTCGAGTACTCGGGGGCTTGTGCGGGCTGCGGCGAGACGCCGTATGTCAAACTGATGAGTCAGCTGTTCGGCGACCGCTTGATCATCGGCAATGCCACGGGGTGCTCGTCGATCTACGGTGGCAATCTGCCGACCACGCCCTACACGACGAACGCGGCGGGCTACGGTCCCACGTGGTCCAATTCGCTGTTCGAGGACACGGCCGAATTTGGTTTGGGCTTCCGGCTGGCGTTCGACGAGAAGCAAGCGCTGGCCGCGAATCTGTGCCGCGAGTTGGCCTCCCAGATCGGCGACGATCTGGTCGGCGAACTGATCGCCAACGCGCCGCAGCAGTACACGGAGGACGAGATTCGAGCCCAGCGAGCGCGTGTCAAAGCGTTGGGTGAGCGGCTGGCCGGCGTCGATTCGCCGCAGGCTCGCTTGCTAGCCGGCGTGGCCGAAGCCCTGGTCCGCAGGAGCGTGTGGATCCTGGGCGGCGACGGCTGGGCCTATGACATCGGCTTCGGCGGCTTGGACCATGTGCTGGCCTCGGGCCGTGACGTGAACGTGCTGGTCATGGATACCGGCGTGTATTCGAACACCGGCGGCCAGGCGTCCAAAGCGACGCCTCGAGGGGCGGTGGCCAAATTCGCGGCGGCGGGCAAGCCGAACCGCAAGAAGGATTTGGGCATGATCGCCGCCTCGTACGGCGGCGTGTATGTCGGCCAGATCGCGATGGGAGCCAACCCGGCGCAGACCATCAAGGTCTTCCTGGAAGCGGAATCCTATCGCGGGCCGTCGCTGATCCTGGCGTACAGCCACTGTATCGCGCACGGCATCGAGATGTCCACGGCGATGAGCCATCAGAAGGACGTTGTCCGCTCCGGCTTCTGGCCGTTGTACCGTTACGATCCGCGACTGTCCCACGACGGCGGCCGGCCGTTCCAATTGGACAGCCGCAAACCGAATATGTCGTTCAAGGAACTCGCCGCCAGCGAGGCCCGCTTCGCCATGCTCGCCCGGACCAATCCGGCGGCGGCCGAGAAGCTGTTCGAGATGGCACAGCGAGACATCGACGACCAGTGGCACTACTACGAGCAGCTGTCGGGCGTCCAGCGTGAGGTCTCGGAACAAGCAGGCAAGAAGGAAGGAGTTCAATCGTGAGCGTTGATCTAAGCACTACCTATTGTGGTTTGAAACTGAAGAATCCGCTGGTCGCTTCGGCCAGCCCGTTGACCGGCAAGCTCGAGACCTTGCAGCAGTTGGAGGAAGCGGGGGCGTCCGCCGCCGTCTGGCCTTCGCTGTTCGAGGAGCAGATCGAGCACGAGGCGATGGAGGTCGCTCGGCTGTACGACCAGGCCACGGACTCGTTCGCCGAATCGCTGAGCTTCCTGCCCGCGCTGGACGATTACCGGATCGGGCCGGGACTCTATTTGGAACAGATGGAAGAGGCGAAGAAAAAGCTCTCCATTCCGCTGATCGGCAGCTTGAACGGGGCCTCCAAAGGCGGCTGGGTGCGATATGCCAAGATGATCCAGGACGCCGGCGCCGACGCCCTGGAACTGAACATCTACTTCATCCCCACCGACCCGGAGATGAGTGGTGCGGACGTCGAGGATCAGTATTTGGAACTGGTCGCGTCCGTCAAGGAATCGCTGTCCATTCCGCTGGCGGTCAAGATGGGACCGTACTTCAGCGGCCTGCCGCGATTCGCCACCCAGTTGGTCAACGCGGGTGTCGAGGGCCTGGTCCTGTTCAATCGGTTCCTGGAACCCGACGTGGATCTGGAGGCGTTGGAGTTCCGGCCCACCCTGCAGTTGAGCACGCGGAACGAGTTGCGTCTGCCGCTCCGCTGGATCGCCATCCTCCGCGACCAGGTCGACGCCTCGCTGGCCGCCACCAGCGGCGTCCACTTTACCGAGGACGTGATCAAGGCCCTGCTGGTCGGCGCCGACGCCGTGATGATGGCTTCCGTACTGCTGCAGCGGGGGCCCAGTTATCTGAAGCAAATGCTGCAGGAAATGCAAAGCTGGCTGGAGGAAAAGGAGTACGAATCCGTCGAGCAGCTGAAAGGCAGCATGAGCCGCATCCACTGTTCGGACCCCAGCGAACTGGAACGGTCCAATTACATGAAAGCGCTGATTTCGTACACCGACAAGGTGTAGGCGAGTCGCGGCAGATCGCGTGCCCCGGCCCTCGCGGCACGCGGTGACAGACAATGCCTCGCCGTTTTGCGGCGAGGCTTTTTTTTGCCCGCCGTTACCGAAATGAGGAAAAACCATGCGATGCTGTTGGTCTCTTGCGATGCTCGTTCTGCTGGGCGGACTCTCGCTTCAAGCCGCCGAACCGGATATCCTGATCGCCGATTTCGAAGGCGACGATTACGGCGACTGGACCGTGACCGGCGAGGCGTTTGGCCTCGGACCGGCGAAGGGGACGTTGCCGGGCCAGATGGCCGTCAGCGGCTTCGAGGGCCAGAGGTTGGTCAACAGCTTTTTCCAAGGTGACGGAACGACCGGAACATTGACCTCGCCGCCGCTGACCATCCAACGCAAGTTCATCAATTTCCTCATCGGCGGCGGGGGCTACGCAGGCGAGACCTGCATGAACCTGCTGCTGGACGGCGAAGTGGTCCGTACGGCCACGGGGCCCAACACTCGGCCCGGCGGCAGCGAGGAACTTGCCTGGCAGTCCTGGGACGTCGGTGATCTGGTCGGCAAGCAAGCGGTGATTCAGATCGTCGATCAGCGCAGCGGCGGCTGGGGGCACGTCAACATCGACCACCTTGTCCAGAGCGATCGCAGCATGATCGTGCCGCCGGAGGAACTGGTGCGTTCGCTCGTGTTGGAAAAGAACTACCTCAACCTGCCCGTCAAGAACGGTGCGCCCAAACGGCGGATGGAACTGCGGATCGAGGGTACCGCGGTGCGGGCGTTCGACATCGAACTGGCGCCACGGGAACCGGACTGGTGGGCCGCCATCGATATTCGGCCGTTCCGGGGCCAGGAAGCGATGTTGAAGGTCAACGCCCTGACGCCCGGAAGCGGCGGGCTGAAGATCATCGATCAGACCGACCAGATCAAGGGAACGTCAACGCTGTACGACGAGCCGCTCCGGCCGCAGTTCCACTTCAGCCAGAAACGCGGCTGGAATAACGACCCCAACGGCATGGTCTACCACGACGGCGAATACCATCTGTACTTCCAACATAACCCATACGGATGGGGCTGGGACAATATGCACTGGGGACACGCGGTGAGTCAGGATTTGGTGCATTGGGAGGAGTTGCCGATCGCTTTGTATCCCTGGACACAGGCCGTTGCCCACTGTTTTTCGGGCAGCGCCGTTGTCGATGCGCAAAACACGGCCGGGTTTCAAGCGGGCGACGAGCAGGTGATCGTGGCGGCCTTTACCGATACCGGCTGTGGCGAAGCCCTGGCGTACAGCAACGACCGCGGACGCACGTTCACCTACTACGAAGGCAACCCGGTGGTAAAGCACAAGGGCCGGGATCCGAAAATCATCTGGTACGAGCCGGGCGAGCATTGGGTGATGGCGGTTTACACCGAGCAGGAGAACGCGCGAGCGATTGCCTTCTATACCTCGCCGAATCTCAAGGATTGGGAGTACCAAAGCCGCTTGGACGGCTATTTCGAATGTCCGGAGATCTTCGAATTGCCGGTCGATGGCGACGCAGCCAATACCCGCTGGGTGGTGTTTGCCGCCGACGCCAAGTACGCCATCGGCCGCTTTGATGGCAAGACATTCACGCCCGAGCACGAAGGCACGCATCAGGTTCACTGGGGGGCGTACTACGCCTCGCAGACCTTTTCGGGAACCCCCGACGGCCGCCGGATCCAAATCGGCTGGGGCCGGATCAATATGGACGGTATGCCTTTTAATCAAATGATGACCTTCCCGTGTCAGTTGACGTTGCGCAATACGGAAGAGGGAATTCGCATGTTGGCGGCGCCGGTACAGGAAATCGAGATCTTGCACCAACAGCGGCACGCTTTGAACGCGATGCAAATCGAACCCGGAGCCTCGGTATCGGTGGCCACGTCCGGCCGCCTGTTCGACATTCGCGCGGAGTTCGAGGTTGGCCAGGCGAAAGTTTTCGGACTGCAGATCGGCGATACGAAGATCCTCTACGACGCCGGCAAGGCGGACCTGATGGGCATGCCGCTGAAACCCGATGCCGGCAAGATTCGTTTGCAGATCCTGGTCGACCGTCCCTCGCTGGAGATCTGCGGCAACGACGGCCGGGTGTACCAGACGCGGGCCTTTCGCAGTGACAACGAGATCGAAAGTATCCAGGTATTCGCCAGCGAAGCGCCGGTGAAGGTCAACTTGCTGGAAGTCTACGAATTGAAGTCGATCTGGACGAAGTGAAACCGCGGAAGGTCGCGGCTGTCAAAGGAGAGGAGGCAGCCGCGCCCGCAGCTCGGAATCCTCCGTGGTATGGCCGTGCCATCCGTGGGGAACCGGTGTTTCCCGGAGCAACCCGCGTCGACGGGAGGACGCCCGTGTTGATTAACGCGTATCGGCTTGAGCTACTCCGCGCCGCCCCGCGCCCCGCACCCGAATGCCTCGCGACGCATCAGAGCCCTACACGAGCTGGTCCACCAGATCGGACAGCAGCTCATCCAACGCTTGCCACTGCGTACCGAGATCTCGGAAAAAGCGATCCGGCAACCAACGCTGGGCCTCGACTGTCAACATGCCGTCCGCCGCATCGTCGGCTGCGTTGGTCGGCCGCGGAGCCAGGTCCAATTCCTGCAAGTCGGCGCTGGAGACGCCCGTGCCGCCGGCATCCACCGCGGCTAACATCACCGGCACCGTCACTGTCTGGCCGGCCGCGCCTGCCAAGTCCTGCGGGACGTAGGCCCTCGGGTCCGGACCCGAGGCCGCCGACATGACCAGCTCCTCCGGCAGCGCGGGGATGTTTGGCACGGGTATCAAACCGATCGCCCGGCGGATGCTGGTCGTGTCGTTGGACTGGATGGCACCGTTGCCATCGATATCTACGATCAGCCGGGGATCGGCCAACGGGTACGCCCCCAGCCCGGTGTTCAGGTGGCCGATGATCCGCCGCGTCAACGTCGCATCCGGCGAATTGTAGCTGCCGTCACCGTTAGCGTCGCCGAAAAATGCAGCGATATGGATCGCGTCAACGTCGAGCGGCGGCAATTCCCCCGGCGTCTGGGCGGTATCAAACACCCGCAACGCCGCGATGTCCAACACGTGGTTGCCGCCGTACGGGGCGTCGTGCGGCACGTGCGCGGTGAACGAACCGACAATCAGGGCTCCGGCCGCATCCGCCAGACCGGATGGAGCCGTGATCGTCAGTCGGGCGAGGCCCTCAACGGAGGTGTCCAGGTCGAATTGGGCGTCGGGCAATACGACCGTTTCGGCGAACGTAAACGCCGTGATCGTCAGCAAACCGGGATCATAGCGAACTTCGAGTTCTATCCGCCCCACGCCCTGGCCGTTGCTGACGCTCAGCGGCAACCCGGCTGTCAAGTTGTCGGCGGGCAGATTGACCGGCTGGCCGTAACCACGCGTAAAGTTCGGCAGGCTGACCGCCACCGCGACGACGGGCGGCGCGACGACGGTGAACTCCGTCACGTAGTCGCCGCCCGGCGTGCCGTCGGCATCGCCGTCCAGCAAGTTGCCGCCGGTATCGCGAAACGCCGTGGCAGAACTCTTCAGCGTCACGGTGTAGTCGTCCGCTGCCAGCAACCCTTCGGTCCGGATAAAGGTCGCTTCCCGTAGCGTCGGACCGATCACCAGCGAGCCGCGGACCTCGCCCACAACGGCGCCGATCAGCGTCAGGTCGGCCGGCCCGAACATCTCGCCTTGATCGTACAGATTTAGCACGCTGGCGTCCAAATCCTGGCTGAATTGAACGCGAAACCCGTTGCTGGCCGGGGTCAAGCTGGTGACGATGAAGCTAAGGGGAATCGGCAGGATACTGGCCGTCGTCGTCGGCTGGATCAGTGCATAGTTGCCTGCGTCGGCCCCGCTGATTATCAGGCCCGAGATGAATACCATCTTGTCCTGGCCCACGTTCTCATCTTCGAACTGCCCGTCAATACCGGATGTGTCCAGCATCACGACGTCGCTGCCGATCAGCCCCACCAGCGCGGATCCGCTAACATTCAGCGTAGCTTCGGTCGTTCCGTCGTAGACCTTGTCCGCGGCGGTGATGCCCGTGACCGTCAAGGCGGCCTGGGTGATGGTCAGACTTGCACCCACAAACGTCAGGTCGTAGTTGCCCCCGGCCGTCAGCGTACCCTGCCCGATGGCATACGTGCCCACGTTCTCGCCCGCGGCGCGAATCAACGCGCCGCTCAGTTGATCGTCGCCTACCAGTGCGCTCGCCGTGATTTGGTACGTCAACGCCGGATCGGCCGTGCCGTAGATCTTGCTCCGCGCATCCGCCGTGACGGTCAAACCCTTGGGGTTCACCATCTGGCCCCCAGGTAGTTGGCCACTGCTGCTGTCGAAGGCCGCGTCTGGTTCTGCGACGTATTCCGCCGTCACGGTATGCGTTCCCGCGTTCCGTGCCGAAATGGTCGGGCTCTGAGCGACGCCATTGACCAGCGGCACTGGGGTTCCCAGGTTGTTGCCGCCGACGATGAATTGAACCGTTCCGATTGGGGTTCCAGTCGCGGCGCTGACCGTGGCGGTAAAGAAGATGGCGTCACCGTAGATCGAGGGATTGGCGTTGGAGGCCACGATCGTCGTGGTCTCGACCTGCGGCGACGGGAACTCGAAGGCCCCGATGTCGACGCCGCCTCCGTGAACGCGGGGGAACCCCTCGCCGCGCTGGTCGTACGCCAGGGGCGGATCAAACGCGTCGGGATCGAAGCTTGGATCGCCCGCATCGATTGCCGGACTGCCCGGGATCAAGGCGTGGGTCAGCGTCGAGCCGCCGTTGTCGGTCAGATCCATGTCGAGGACCGTTGCCCAGTCCACTCCGACGATGTTGCCGTTCTGACCGTGGATCAGACCGCCAGCCGTGTCGGCGCCGCCGATCAGGCTGAACGTACCGGCAAGTTCGCTGTCGTACGCCATGATGTCGCTCGGCTGGTCGCTGGACACGGCGCCTTGACGATTGCCGGCTACGATCGTGTTCTGCAGCGTCATCGAGCCTAAGGATACGTAGATGCCGCCGGCGGCGAAGCTGCCCGTACTGTCTGAGTTCGCCCGATTGCCGACCACCGTGCTGTTGACAAGGGTCAGGTTACCCCCAACGGCATAGATTCCCCCGCCGTCTCCGTGCGCTGAATTCCCCGAGATCGTGCTGTTGATAATCGTCGTGACAGCACTCCTCGTTCGAATGCCTCCCCCGATTTGCCCCATGGCGAGGGCCGAATTGTTCGCGATCGTGCTATTGCTGACGACAAGAGTCCCGTCATTGGAGATGCCACTGCTGGTGTTGCCCGAGATCGTGCTGGCCGCAACCGTCAACGTCCCGGAGTTTACAATCGCGGCGCTGCTTCCGGTGGCTGAATTCCCCGTGACGGAAATCCGTACGGCCGTCAGGGTGCTGCCGCTGTCGTTGAGAATGCCCGCGCCCGTAAAAGCCGTGTTGTCGGCGATGGTGCTGTCGCTTACCGAGACCATGCCACCGTTGTCGTTGTAGATGCCACCGCCGCTGGGGCGAAAAGTTACCCCTGTGTTGTTCGAGATCACGCTGTGGGTGATGGCAGCGATTCCGCCAGAATTCGCGAGGCCACCACCGCGATAAGCCGAATTGCCGTCGAGGGTACTATGAGTGAGCGCGAGTGTGCCCGAGTTCAGAATCGCTCCACCGCTCCTCTGCAAATTGGTACCCGATTCGGGCGCCGCGCCGCCGGTGATCGTCACGCCTTCGATCCGGAGATCGGCGCCGCTGAACACGTGCAAGCCCCTGTCGTTCAGAGCGCTGGCGTCGATGACCGTCTGTCCGGAAGCGGCGCCGATGATCGTGATCGAACCGCCGGGCAAGATGTCCAGATCGCCCGTCAGCGCTTCGTCTTCATTGGCTCCCTGAATCGTCAGGTGGTACGTTCCCGGTGGCAGATGAATCGTCACGTCGCTGGTCAACTGGTTGGCCAGACGGATCGCCTCGCGCAGCGACATCCAGCCATCGTCGGGATCGATCACATCGTCGAACGTGGTGACAACGATCTGTTCAGCGATCTCCACCGCCCCGATATCCACTCGAACCGTCCCCAAGCTGCTCATCACACGCGGAAGCCCGCGCTGATCGGCCAGCAGCGGTGGGTCGAACGCGGCGGGATCAAAGTCGGGGTTGCCGGCGTCGATGGCGGGACTTCCAGGGATCAGCGCGTGGGTCAGCGTTGTGCCGCCGTTGTCTTTCAGGTCCGGATCGAGCACGGTGGTCCAGTCGACTCCGACGATATTTCCGCCGACACCGTGGGCTAGTCCCCCCGCGGAATCCACGTCGCCGATCAGGTTGTACCCGCTGGATGTGTCAACGATGCTCGCGATATCGTCCGCCACGGCCTCGCCGCTGCCCCGCAGGTTGCCCGCCACGATTGTATGCCCCAGCGTCATGCTGCCGCTGTTGACCAGGATGCCGCCGCCGGTGCCGATGCCGCTGCCATCCGAATCGGCTCGGTTGCCAAACAACGTGCTGTGCTGCACCTGCGCATTGCCGCCGTCGATGGCGATGCCCCCACCGCCTTGCGCCGAGCTGTTGGCGGACACAGTGCTGTTGAGCACCGAAAGAGTCCCGCCCGACCCAATCCCCCCGGCGAACAGTCCAGCCGCGTTACCCGAGATCGTGCTGTCGGCCACCTGCAGGGAGCCAAACAGCAGAATCCCCGCTCCGAGCAGTGCCTCGTTGCCCGCGATCGTGCTGGTGGATATCCTCCCGGTGGCCGCTTGCGCGAGATAAACACCGCCTCCGCCTCCGCTGGTCGGGTCGGTTGCGACGTTCTCTCGCAACTGGCTGGCGACGACAGTCAATTGTCCACCGAACGCCGCGATACCGCCGCCCGAGGCGCCGGCATTGTCCGTGATCGAGCTATTCTCGATGGACAACCAGGCGTCCGTGCCGAATTGGTAAATGCCGCCGCCGAGCGAGACAGCGGTGTTCCCGGAGATCTGCGAATCGGTGATCGTCATGGTGCCAAGGTTCAGCACCCCTCCGCCCATTCCGGCCTGGTTGCCGGCGATCGTCGAACCGGTGACCGTGGCGACGGCCGAAGCCAGATTGGCCAATCCGCCGCCCTGGTACACCGCCTCCGGTCCGGGCGCAGCGTTCCCCTGCAATACGCTGTCGGTCAACCCAAGCTGCCCCTCGTTCAGGATGCCTCCGCCCAGTCGCTGTTCGCCCGACGCGGGAATCGTGCCGCCGGTGATCGTCACTCCGTCGAGCTGGAGCGACGCGCCCGGAAGGACATGGAAGACCCGATCGCCCAGCCCCGTGGCGTCGATTACGGTCGGAGCGGTTCGAGCACCCACAATCGTCACACTGCCGCCAGCCAGGACGTCCAGGTCACCGGTCAAAGCCTGATCGTCGTCGATTCCCTGAATCGACAGCGTGTAGGTACCAGCCGACAACAGGATCGTCACGTCGATCTCCAGGCTGTTGGCGCGGATGACCGCTTCGCGCAGCGAGATCAACCCGTCGTCGGGATGGATCACGTCGTCGAAGGTGGTGACCTGGATCCACGGCAAATCCAAGGGCCCCTGCACTTCGTAGGCCCCGATGTCGATCCGCGCCGTGCCGTCGTCCCGGCTGTCGACCAGTCTGGGCAATCCTCGCTGGTCGGTCGTCAGCGGAGGGGCGAAGGCGCCGGGATCGAAATCGGGATCGCCGGCATCGATCGCCGGACTGCCGAAGACCAAAGCGTGGGTCATCGTCGGCCCGCCATTGTCGGTCAGCGTCGTATGGAGGATTGTGGCCGCATCGATCGCGCCCGCCCCACCGTTGCCGACGATGTTGCCGTTGACGCCGTGCGCAAGTCCCCCGGAGGACGACGCGTCGCTGATCAGGTTGAAGGAACTGACAGACTCCAGCGTACCAGCAATGTCGTCGGCAATTCTTGCGGCGCCGCGAACGTTGCCGGCCAGAATCGTGCCATGGAGCGAGATCGTACCACCGCCACGCCTGATTCCGCCGCCGCTTCCCGTACCGTTCTCATTCGCATCGGCTCGATTCCCAACAAACGTGCTGTGGCTGACCGAAAGCGTGCCGGAACTCGATATCCCCCCCCCACCGGTTCGCGCCTGGTTGCCGGAGAACGTGCTATTCACCACGAAGGACGTTCCAGAGTTGAGCAGTCCCCCGCCGAAGTTGCCCTCGTTGCCTGATAGCGTGCTGCGGGTCAGGACAAGCGTACCACCGGTTGCCTGGACAATCGCTCCGCCATTGGTGTGGGCGAAATTATCCAAGAACGTGCTGTCCACGACAGTTGCTTCAGCGTCCGTCCAGAGCCCTCCACCGAACGGGGCCGAGTTGTGTGATAACGTGCTGCCTGAGACGGTCAACTGACCGCCAAAGTTCGAGATCCCTCCCCCCGTATTCGAGCCCGTGTTTTCTGAAATCACGCTTGCGGAAATCGTCAGTTGACCCGTATTGCGGATTCCGCCGCCGTTGTAACCCGAGTTGTCGGTGACCACCACGTCGTGCAGTTCAAGTGTTCCGGCGTTTCGGATACCACCACCGTTGTTGGGCATGTGGCCGCGGGTGATGGTCAGTCCTTCGAGATTCACCACGGCTCCGCCCAGTACATCGAGGATACGATCGCCCAGGCCGTGGGCATCGATCACGGTCTGGGCGGATCCGGCCCCGAGGATCGTCACCGTGCTACCGGCGGCGATGTCCAGATCGCCGATCCAGCTCGCATCTTCATCTCTGCCTTGGAGCGAAAGCAAATAGCTCCCGGCCGGCAGCAGGATCGTCACGTCATTGTCGCTCTGGTTGGCCAACAGGACCGCTTCACGCAGCGAAATCATCCCGTCGTTCGGATTGATGATGTCGGCGAATGTCGTCACTACGATCTGTGAGAGCAGAAATGGCTGCTGCAATTCATACGCCCCGACGTCGATCCGCGGCACCTCGTTGGCCAGTCCGTCAACGACGCGGTCTTGACCTCGCTGGTCGGTCGTCCGCGGCGGGTCGTGTTCGCCGGGCTGGAAGGCGGGATCTCCGGCATCGATCGCGGGGCTGCCCGCCACCAGCGCGTGGGTGAACGTCGGCCCGCCGTTGTCGGCCAGCGTTGTATCGAGGATCGAGGCTGCAACGATCGTGCCCGCCCCGCCATCCCCGACCATGTTGCCGTTGGTACCGTCGGTCAGTCCTCCGGCCGTCGTGGCATCGCCGATTAAGTTGAACGAGCTGATTCCCTGAATCGAGCCGCTGATGTCGTCCGGCATGCTGCCGGTGCCGCGGACATTGCCGGCCACGATCGTATTATGAACCGTGATGGTCCCGGCGGGGTTGCTGCGGATGCCACCGCCCGTTCCTGCATTGCTTCCGGCCGCGTCGGCTCGATTTCCGAACAACGTGCTCGAGTCAAGGGTAAGTGTACCCGAATTGAACACGCCACCGCCGGAGAGCAGGGCGCTGTTGCCCGAGAACGTGCTGTCGATGACCGTCGCGATCGAATTCGACCAGAGTCCTCCACCGTGGTCGGCAGTATTCCCCGAGACCGTGCTGCGAAGGATCGTCACCTCGCCGCCGACGTTCGAAATCCCGCCGCCAGTTTGCGAAATCGTATTCCCGGAAATCGTGCTGTCCAGAATGGTGAGTTGTCCGAAGTTCCGGATGCCGCCGCCATAATTCGCGGTATTGTTCGTGACGGCAACATACTCCAGTTGCACTTGCCCGGCGTTGAATAGGCCGCCTCCATCGCCCGCCACTTGCCCGCCGGTGACGGTCAGCCCCAGAACGTTCAACTCCGCACCAGCCAGGACATGAAACACCCGGTCCCCCAAACCGCTGGCATCGATCACCGTCTGGCCAAGGCCAGCGCCGGTCAGGGTAATCCCGCCTCCCGGCAGGATGTCCAAGTCACCGCTGGACGCCTGGTCCTCATCGCTTCCCGAGATGGCGAGAACGTAGGTGCCGGGCGGCAGGACGATCGCCTGGTGCTCGGGAGTTGCATTGGCATAGAGGATCGCCTCGCGAAGCGAGAGGACTCCGTCGTTCGCGTCGATCACATCCGCAAACGTCGTGACGACAAGGTCGCCTCTCGTCACCTCGAACGGATTGCTGTCGCCCGTCCGATCGCTGCCCAGATCGGCGCGCAGAAAGACGTCGGCGGCCGGTTCGTTGACGGTCACGTTGCCCGTCCAGACTCCATCCACAAAACTGCCGGTGACCGTGGGCGCAATCAAGATGGAGACCGGCGTCGAGATCCCCGACCAACCGCTGAGATGAACCGTGCCGGTAAAGTCCGTCACGGTCGAGCCGCTGCTGTCTCGGGCCGTGAGGGTGACCGTAAACGGCATCCCCGCAACCTGGTCTGCAACAGGTTCCCAGTGGAAGTCGTCCACCTCAGCCTGTACAGCCTGCACCGCAGCCAGTAGATCGATCCGCGGTGTGGTGACATTCGTCCCATCACTGGAGTACGTGATCGGCTTGCCGTTGTCCTGCAACAGCGTCAGGACCTCGGACACCGACAGGGCCGGGTTCAGTTGACGGAGCACTGCCCAGGCGCCCGCGACGTGCGGAGCGGCCATCGAGGTTCCGATCTTATCACCATAGGCGTTGTTGGCCACTGCCGAGCGGATGTTCTCTCCAGGTGCAAACAGATCGAGCAACGAACCACGGTTGCCGAAACTGGACACGCTGTCCGAGTTGTTTGTGCTGCCGACGGCGATGGCGGTCGAGATGCAAGCCGGGGCGCTGATAGCGTTCGATTGATAGCCGTTGCCCGAGGCGATTACCGTGGCGATGTTCGCGGCACGCAGGTTGTCGATGGCTGTCTTGGTAGCTGCTTGGCTTTCGTCGCAGTAACTCGTGTAACTGCCACCGCCCAGACTCATGTTCGCGGCCGCAATGTTGTGGCTTCCACTCAGTACCAACACGCGTTCCAGTCCCCGGATTTGATCGGACACATAGCTGCGAACGCAAGGCGCGCTGCCCACGCCGCAAACGTCCTCGGTGTTGAACCGGGTAAACACCTGGATGGCGATGATATCGGCTCCGGGCGCCACGCCGGCCGCCGGCGCGCCGGTCACCCCCGTCCCGTCGCCGGCAGCGATTCCGGCCACGTGCGGTCCATGGGTACATAGGTGGGTGCTGCCGTTCAGACAGGCGGCGACGTTGATACTCGCAGAACCCGCCCCCGTTTGCGTCGTGCCTCCGTTGGGGCATAGCGACGTTCGATTGGTACCCGGACTCGAATAGCAAGCTTCCTCGACCACGCGTCCGGCGAAGAACGGGTGATCGCGGTCGATGCCCGTATCCAGAATCGCCACGGCCACTCCGCTGCCGTCCCAGCCCAAGCTGTGAACTTGGTCCGCCTTGATCACCGGCAGACTGTTATTCAGGGCGGGCGGATCGGCGACATCCTCGACCAGTGAAACAACCCACGGCGAACCCAGCAGAGCCTGCAAGGCATTCGCTTGCACCTCCATGACCACCAGAGGGAATCGCTCCAAGTGGTGGAGGATCGTCGCCCCATGCTCGCGCGCCCGATCCGACACCGCCGTCTGCTCGGCCTGCGCTTGCACTTCGACGATCACCCGAAGCGTCTCACCTTGGGCCGCTCGCTCCACCAGGGATGGGATGGGGTTGTAGACATCCACAGGGAATAGACTTGAGATGGGCTCGATCCCCGCGAGCGAGAATGCCAGCATTCGCCGATCTTCCAACGCCTCGAACCACAGTCTACGTCGCCGCGACGGTTTCCGGCCTTTCGCCGCCCGGGAGGATTCTCTGTAGCCTGAAGAATGGAATTCAACCTCAGATGTCGAACGAGTGCGAGACATATCGAGGAACTCCTGGATAGGAGAATATGGACAAGCAGGGCAAGAGGATTGAAGTGACAGGCAAACCGCTTATCGCTTACAGGTTAGCGAATCCAATCGTCGAGGCAAGCAAACCGCGGAAAAAAACAGAGAATACTTTCCTGTGCCAATCCGGAACCACATGGAAAACGGTCTGTCCGCAAACGACTTTCCTGGCAACTCGGCCTCGCTACGCAGCGGCGTCTTACACGAACTCGTCCACCAAATCGGACAGCAGGTCATCAAACGCTTGCCACTGCGTGCCGAGATCGCGGAAGAAGCGATCCGGGGACCATCGCTCGGCCTCGACTGTCAGAATGCCGTCCACCGCATCGTCGGGCTCGTTGGTCGGTGGCGGAGCAAGGACCAATTCCTGCAAGTCGGCGCTGTACACGCCCGTGCGGCCGGTACGCAAGGTGGCTAACAGATTGAACGCCGACGGACCCGGCGCCGCGTCGGCCGCGATCGCTACCGTCATCGTCATCAAGTTGCCCGTTGTACCCCAAGGCAGGTGCCCCGTACCCGCGAACGAACTGGCGGCGGCAAAGATCACCTGGCCCGGCGTCGGTTGCCTCATCGCTACGACCAGATCCGTCCCCTCGAACCAATCCCCAAGCTGCGTCCCGATCACCGTGAATCGGCCGGGATCGAACTCGAGCACAAGATCAAACCCGCCGAGCGTGACCCCGGCCGGCTCCGTCACCTCGATCACGACAGGAAGCGTGATCGTTTCGCCCGGAGCGCCTCGCAGATCGCGAGGAATGAAGACGTGCGGGTCCGCCCCATTGGCGGCCGGAATGACTAGCTCGCTGGGCAGCGGCGGGATATTGGGCACCGCCATCAGCCCGATCGCTCGGCGGATTCCCGTCGTGTCGCTGGACTGAATCAGTCCATTCAACGTGATGTCGGCGATCAGCACGGGATCGGCCAGCTGGTACGCCGCAAACCCTGTGTTGACTTGCCCGATGACCCGCCGCGTCAACGTGGCGTCCGGCGAGTTGTACCAGCCGTCGCCGTTGGTGTCGCCCAAGAACGCCGCGATGTGGATCGCATCGTCGTCGATCGACGGCACTTCTTGCAACAAGGGCCCGTTGTCGTAGACATGCACCTCGGAAATGTCCAAGAGGTGCTTGGCTGCATAGGCCGCATTGTCCGGCACGCGCGCGGTGAACGAGCCCAGGGTGAGCAGCCCCGAAGCGGCACCCAGGCTGCCCGTCGTGTCCACGGTCAACCGGGCCACGCCCGTCGACGGAAACGTCAACTGAGCCTCGCCGCCGCGCTCGACAACGCCACGGTCCAAGGTGAATCCCGTGATCTCTAGCAGCGCCGTGTCGTAAAACAACTCGAGATCCAGACCCGACAGGCCCCGGCCGTCGCTCAGCTGCAACGGCAGCCCGGCCGTCAAGTCGTCGGCCGGAAGATTGACCGGCTGGCTGTAGCCCCGCGTTACGTTCGGCAGGCTGATGATCAGCGGCTCGGTTTCCGGCGCCGAGACTTCGAATGAGGTCGCATAGTCACCGCCGGGCACGCCATCGGCGTCGCCGTCCAGAGCCGTTCCGGACGCATCCTGAAAAGCCGCCGCGCCGCTGCGCAGCGTGACCGTGTACATGCCCGCTGGCAACAAGCCGTCCGTCTTGATAAACGTCACTTTCCGCCCATCAGAAGCCACGACCAGCGAGCCGCAAACCATCGCGTCGCCTGGCCCAGTTAGGATCACGTCCGCCGGCCCCAACGCGCCGCCTTGCTCGTACAAGTTCAGTTGCGACAGCGCCAAGTCGCGGTCGAATTGGACGGTGAATCCGGTACTGGTGGCGGCAAACCTGCTGACGGTCAGGTTGCTGGCTTGTAGCGTGATCGTTCCCGCGCCGGGCGTCAGGATGTCGTTGACCACGACGCGGCCGATCAAGACGACGTCGCCGCCGCTGCCGGGCGTGGTCGTCACGGGATCATCGACCGTGATCGTGCCGTCGGGCGCCAAGATCGTCACGGCATCGCCGGTCGTGGTGATGCCCGCCGTCGCCCCCACCCCCGGCGTCGTGACTGTCCCCACCGCCACATCATCGGCATCGCGGTAAGCGACGGCGCCGTCGATCGCCCCCGCAATGGTCGCGACGTTGTTGGTCGTGCTGGCCGCCAGCTCGAACGAACCGCCGCCGCTGACGCTCAATAACTGCAGGCCGGTCGCGGTGATCGTACTCGTGCTGGATTGTAGCGCTGTACCGCTGACAACGTTTAGCTTCAGGACCACATTGCCCGCGGCCAAGACGGCACCGTCGAGCGTCATGGCGCCGTCGCCATCGTTATCCGCGTAGCCCGACTCGAAAATCACGTTTCCCCCGCCGCCTGTGGCCTGAACCGTGGCCGTGGCGTCTACGACAATCCCATCGCCTGCCCGGAAGAGGACGTCGCCGGCCGCAGTCACGGTTACGCCCGCGGGGACCGTGATATTGTCGACGTTGGCGCCGCCTTGATCCACCGCGGTCAACGTCGCCGTCCCGCCGCTGAGGATGTCGGACGAGATCGTCAAGTCGCCCCTGGTGGTGATCTGCACATCGCCGCCAGCGTCAACTCCGGAATAGGTGACGTCCAGCGGGCGCGAGTTATCGACATAGAAACCGCCGATGGAAGCTCCCGACAGTTCGTCCAGTTGGGTATCGAGCCGATCGGCGGCCGTACCGACGGCGCCGGCGCGCGAGGCGATCAAGTCCGCGGTCTCCGAGATAATGTCCGGATCTAAATCCCCTCCGTCCAGGATCGAACCCTCCAGGCTGAACACCGAGACGTACCACACGCCGCTCAGACTGGCGAGCGTGATGTCGCCGTCGGCATGCATCTGGATTTGGCCCTCTCCAGCGTTGATCACCGAGCCGTCCGCCATCAGGATGCTGCCGCCGACGGTCACTTCGAACAGCAGCCACGTCGGCACGGGACTCACTTCGACATCGATCCGGCCCGCCGCGGAAAAAGCGAGATTGCCGTAGACTCTCACGTCCGCGTATCCGCCCTGTGTGAGCAGGCTGCTGTTGATTGTCAGATCGTTCTCGCAGTACAAGTAGACATCTCCGCCCTCGGTGTCGATGGTCGCGTTGAGGATCAAATCGCCGTCATCCGAGGCACCTCCGTCGTCGAAGGACCAGAGATCCAGCGTGCTGCCGTTGGTGCGGATCTCCGCGTTGACCAGCACCGTGTAGCCGCTCAGTTCCACGTAGCCCGCGCCGGCCGTATCGGTGACCGGCTCGGACAGCGTCAGGTCGCCCTCGGCCTGGATGCTGATGGCATCGCCGGCGACAACGCCGTTCAAGCTGTCCGTGACGCCGCCGATGGTCAGTGCGCCGGCGTTGTCCAAGGACAGCAGTCCGCTGCCGGCGTCCGCCTCGACAGCTCCGACGTCTGTGTCCAACGCAATACCCGTCTGGGCGATCAGAATCGCTGCGAACGCCACGAGTTCCACTGCGGAAGTCGCCAGGTCGTCGAGGATCGAGCCGGCGAGGGCTTCGAGCCGAGCAGCGCCCGTCGTGGACAGGGTCTTGGTAAAGCGCATGTTGCCGGCCGTCAGATCGAGGTCGCCCGTCCCGATGTTGGTCGGATTCGTCTGGAAGCGGAGCGTGTCGTCGGCGTCCGCGGCGACGATGAAATCGGCATCAAACGCAGCGTCCAAGCCTTCGACATGGATCGCATCGGCGCCCGTGCCCGCCGTGGTGGTAACGGTCAGCGAAACCGTGGGATTGGCAAACGTCACCGATTCGCCCAGCGTCGAGGCGATGCGGATGTTTCCATCCGCGCCCCCGACGTCCGCCAGGGTAATCGTCTCCGCGCCTCCCGTGAACGAGAACACGCGGTCCGCGGCATCCAAGTTGTCGCTGATCGGCTCCAGCCCGGTGTAGCGGATCGCAGACGCCGCCGCGCCGCCGGGACCGTCCGGATCGAGGCTGACGCTGCCGTCGCTGGCACTGAACAGCGTATGTGTGATCGTATCGAACAGGCCGCCGGTCAGAATCAGGGTATCGTGTCCGCCCGTGCCGCCGTCGTAGCTCACACCGCCGCTGGGAAGCGGATTACCGCCGGAGAAGTCGATCGTCAGGGTATCATTGCCGCCCCGGGCGTCGACGATGATTTGCGCCGTAAGCAGATCCATTGGAACGGTCAGCGTCTTGTCGCCGTTACTGAGCGTTCCGCCAGACGGCGCAGCGAGAAAGGGCTCGTTGGCATCGGTGATTTCCAGGTCGCCGCCGCCGTTGACCAGCCTGATCGTCAATTGATTGTCTTGCGCGACGATCGCGGAGTCGGCGATCGTCAGATTGCCTGCGCCGTCCAGGCTGGCGGAGAGGCCGGCGGGCGGAGTGTCAAACTGGAAGTTGGCTAGAGACTCAAGTTCTTCTTCCCGCAAGAACACCTTCGCCTGGCCACCAAAGCCCGTGGCCGTGACCAGCGCCGCGGCCGCCGCCGCGGCCATGGCTCGCGTGTCGGCCAGAATGGTGAAATGGGCCAACCGCAGCGTTTCGCCCGCCGGGACCGTGATCTCGTAGGTCCAGAAAATGTTGTCGCCTCGATCGCCGCCGAGGCTGACGGCCGTGGGCACCAGACCTTTCGGACCGTGGACGAAATGCACAATGGCCGGGCTTCCTGTCCCGTCCGCGTCGTCCGTCCCAATCCACTGGTCGGTGGGCTCGACGATGGTGTCGCCATCCGAGGTCTGCCAAACCGTCGTAGCCGTGTCCGAGCCCAGGTTGCCCACGATCCGCACCGTGGTCGTGATGGGCTGATCCGTCGGATTGGTGAACACGTCCACCGTTCGCGCGAAATCCTCGCCGCCCGTGGCGGGCACAGTGATCTCGCGTTGCACATGCAGCCCCGAGATCCAGGACATTCCGGTGACGACCGTCTGACCATCATCTTGGAGGAAGTCGGCACGAAGCGCCGGGGCGAACGTCTGCCCGGCGACTTCGAGCCGGCCCAGTCCGTCCGCGGCGTCCTCACCGGCTTCGACCAATTGACCGGCGCCGAAGCCGCGCGTCTGCACAGCGAAGCCAAGCCCCTGCGGAGAGAGCAGCGAATGAACTCCTGGCCGGTGTTCTGCCGCGTCGAGCAGCACTCCCACGCCGATCGTGACCCCCGTTACCAGATCGTTCCGGCCATCGGCATTGAGATCGCTCACCGCGACGGAATTGGGCCCCGGACCAGCGGCGATCCCCACCCCCGCGGCAAAGTCGCCTCGGCCCGTGCCCCACAGGATCCCGATGGTCGAAGTGGCGTAATTGGCCACGGCCAGGTCGACGTTCCCGTCGCCATCGAAATCGCCCGCCGCCGCCGTCTGAGGTTCCAGGCCGCCGGAGCCATGCACGGTGGCTGGGGCGAACCCGCCCGCCCCCAGTCCCAACAGCACGCCCACGTCATGACTGCCCGTGTTTGTCACGGCCAAGTCCAGATGGCCATCCGCGTTGAAATCGCCCACCGTCACGGATTCGGGCGACGCGCCGCCCGAGGCGTAAGTCACAGCCGCGGCAAACCCACCCGCGCCGTCGCCGAACAATATCCCCACATCGTGAGTGCCGCTATTCGCCACCGCGATATCGGGCTTGCCGTCGGCGTTGAAATCCCCCACAGCCAGTCGTTTGGGGTACGTGCCGCCCGAAGAGTAGGCCACCGCCGCGGCGAATTCGCCCGTGCCCGTGCCCAATAGCACCCCGACCGTGTTGCTGGTCCCGTTGGACACAACCAGATCAGCGGCCCCGTCGCCGTTGAAATCCCCCGATGCCAAGGCACTGGGATTATTGCCGCCGGAGGAGTACCTGACGACGACGACGAACTCGCCGGTGCCTGTGCCCAACAGCACGCCCACACCGTTGTTCACCATGCTCACGTTGTTCGCCACCGCCAGATCGGCTTTCCCGTCGCCGTTGAAATCGGCCACCGTCACACCGACCGCGTAGTTGGCGCCCGAAGAGTAGGTTGCCGCCGCGGCAAAACCACCCGCACCATTACCCAACAGCACGCTGAGGTTGGTGTCGGTCGCCACGTTCGCCGCCGCGACGTCAGCGTTCCCGTCGCCGTTGAAATCGGCCACCGCGACGCCACGGGCATAGGTCGGGCCCACGGAGAAGGTTGGCGACGTGGTAAAGCCGGCTGCTCCCGCGCCGAACAACAGGCTCATGGTCTGACTCGAAGGGTTGGCCAGCGCCAGATCGGTCTTGCCGTCAGCGTTGAAGTCGCCAACGGTCAGGCCCTTGGGGGAAACGCCGCCTGAGTAGTAGCTCACGGCCGTGGCGAATCCGCCCATGCCGTTCCCGAACAGCACCGTCAAGCTCCCCGTATTGGCACCTGACTCGTTCGCCACGGCCAGATCGGTCTTGCCGTCGGCATTGAAATCCCCTGCCGTCAGCACACTCGGACGTTCGCCGCCCGAGGCGTATTGCACCGCCGTGCCGAAGCCACCCGTGCCATTGCCCAACAACACGCTGATCTTGTTCCCAGCCAGGTCCGCGACCGCCGCGTCGTCGTTGCCGTCGGCGTTGAAATCGCCCACCGTCACGGCCTGGGCCCACGAACCGCCCGTCGGATAGGTCACGGCCGCGGCAAAGCTGCCCGCGCCATCGCCCAGCAGCACGCCCACGGTCTTGCTCGAATTATTTGACACGATCAGGTCGAGTTTTCCGTCGCGGTTGAAATCCCCCACGGCCACCGACTTCGGAGTCGTACCACCCGACGGGTAGGCGGTGACCGCGTTGAACGTGCCCGTCCCCGTGCCCAGCAGCACGCCGACGTTGTTGCCGGTGGCGTTCGCCACGGCTAGGTCCAACTTCCCGTCGGCGTTGAAATCGGCCACGGCAACCGACCAGGGGGCATTTCCTCCCGACCCGTAAGTCGCGGCCGCGGCAAACTGGCCTCCGCCCGTCGCGATCAACACGCCCAGGTTGTGACTGGCATTGTTCACGACTGCCAGATCGGTCTTCCCATCGCCGTTGAAATCGCCCGCCGCCACCGCATAGGGGCCCGTACCGCCCGCAGCGAACGTCGCCGCAGGGCCAAACTCGCCGCCGCCCGTGCCCAATCGTACCCCGACGTTGTTGCTGGCCTCGTTGGCGATCGCCAGGTCGGCATGCCCGTCCCCGTTAAAATCTCCCGTCGCCACCGCTCGGGGCAACGCTGCACCGGGTGCATAGGTTACCACCGCAGCCAAGGGGGCCGGAGGCGAGCCCGTGCCCCGCAACACGCCCACGTTGCTGCTGCCCGAATTCGTCACGGCCACGTCAGGTTTGTTGTCGCCGTTGAAATCGCCCACGGTCACGGAGGTCGGAGCATCGCCGCCCGAGGCGTAGGCCACGGCGGCGGCAAAGCTGCCCGTCCCGTAGCTTCTGATGACGGCCACGTTGTCGGTACCATGATTTGCCACGACCAGATCGGCGATGCCGTCGCCACTGAAATCCCCTGACATGACGGAATAAGGGTACGTGCCGCCCGACCCGATGGTCTTGGCCGTGCCAAACCCACCCGTACCATTGCCCAACAGGACACTCACGTTGTTGCTGTTATTGTTTGCCGTGGCCACGTCGGGCTTGCCATCGGCGTTGAAGTCCGCAACGGTGATCGAGTAGGGAGACGTGCCGCCGGACGCATACAGGACTGGGGCTGCAAACGAGCCCAGGCCATCGCCCAGCAGCATGGCCACACTGGAATTGCTGTACCCCGAGTTCGCCAGGACCAGGTCCGCCTTGCCATCGGCGTTGAAATCGCCGACCGCCACGCCGTACGGATGAGGATACGAACCACCCGCGGCAAAGAGCATCGCCTCGGCGAACCCGCCTGTGCCATCGCCCAACAGCACTCCCACGTTATGACTGGGGCCGTTCGCCAAGGCCAAATCAGCCTTGCCATCGGCATTGAAATCGCCCACCGCGACTCCTTTCGGAGCCGCAGCGCCCGAAGCGTATGTCAGAGGAGCCGAAAATCCGCCCGCGCCTGTGCCCAGCAACACGCCCACGCCGCCGGAATGGGCCACCGCCAAATCCGGTTTCCCATCGCCGTTGAAATCGCCCACCACGATCGCTTGGGAAGCAAAGCCGCCGATGGAAAACGTTCCGGCCATGACAAACGCGCCCGCGCCATCGCCCAGCGACAGGGTGACGTCGTGCGAGCCGCGATTGGCCGTCACCAGATCCAGATAGCCATCGCTGTCAAAGTCCGCACGAGCAACCGCCTGGGGCGTCAGGTACTCGCCGCTGAAATAAACCGGCTGGGAAACGAAAATGCCCGTGTCTGGCGGCACCGCGCCCACGTCGACCACCCAATCGCCGCCTGCCGTTCCATCAAGATCGCCATCGAGCACATTGCCCGCCACGTCGGTGATCGCATCGCCGGCGCGCAGTCGATAGACGCTTTCTGGCAACGCGGGAAAGGCCAGGGTCGCCGTGTTCCCGCCGTAGGTGACCGCCAGCGGGATGTTCACATCGTCGGCCGTGCCCAACAAACCATCCGGACCAAGGCCCTGCAGTTTGTAGTTCACCGCCAAGCCTCCGCCCGCTACGGCTTCGCTGAATTCGATCTCCAGTGACCTCGTTCCGGCGGCCAGCGATCCCGCCACCAGACTCGGCGCCGTGCCGGCAATCGTGGGAGGCTGCGTGTCGTCCGTCCCGAATACGTAAACCCCACCCGAGTTTCCACCCGCCAGATCTGCCAGCGGCGCACCGGCGACGACCGTGCTGCCGCTGATCGCCAGGGCCGCTCCGAACGTATCGCCGCCATACTCGTCGCGGCCCGTCAATTCCTGCTGCTGGCTCCAGTTCCCGCCGCTGTCGCCAAACACGTAGACCACACCGGCGTTCGTTCCGGCCGCCGCGTCCCGCAGATCGGCGCTCACGACCAGGAATTCCTGGCCGATCGCCACCGCGTGGCCAAAGCGATCCTGCATCGCGGGTTCCGCAGCGGTCAGCCGTTGCTGCTGGCTCCAGGTGCCACCGCTACTGGTGAACACGTAGGCCGCTCCGGCCGCCGGGACGAAACTCGCATCGCCGCCCTCGGCTCCCAGCAGCGCCACGCCGCTGCGAATCGCCACTGCCGAACCAAACTGCTCGCCGGAATACGGCACGGCTGGCGTCAATTTTTGCTGCTCGCTCCAAACCGTGCCGCTGCGCACAAATACATAGGCCGATCCGGCATCGCCGACCGAATACAAATCGTGGCGCGAGGCGCCGATCAGGGCCGTCTCGCCGTCCAACGCGACCGCGTGTCCGAACTGGTCCCCGCCGGCGCCGTCCGTAGCGGTCAACTTCTGCTGCTGGCTCCAGACACTACCATCTTGCACGAATACATAAGCCGAACCTGCGTCGATGCCGCCTGTGGTGTCGTCCCCGGCCGCACCCACGACCAGCGTGCCCGAACCCAGGGCCAGGGAGTTGCCGAACGTCGCATTGGCTGCCGCGTCCGCGGCGGTCAAGGTCTGCTGATACGTCCACAGTTCCGCATCGCGGGCAAAGATATACACCGCCCCAGCGCGAGACAAGGAATCGACCGTGTGCCACGGCGCCGCGACCGCCAGCGTATCGCCCCACAAACCGATGGCGGAACCGAAACGATCGTCCGCCTGCAACCCAGGGACGGTCAGCTTCTGTTCCAACAGCCAATCCGTACCCGCTCGGGCAAACACGTACGCCGCTCCCGCGTTCACACCGGCCACGTCGTCCTGCGGGGCTCCCACGGCTAGAGTATCTCCGTCCAGCGATACCGCCGTCCCGAACGTATCGCCCCGCGCGTCCTGATCGGCCTGGAAGACCTGCTGCGTTTGGCTCCACACCGTGCCGTTGAACGAGAAGCAGTAGGCCGAACCCGCGTCTGCTCCGGCCACGGTGTCATCGCGAAACGCGCCGGCCAGAACCGAACCGCCGCTGATCGCCACCGAGATCCCCAGCGCATCGCCGCCCGCCGCGTCGTCGGCGGTCAACTGCTGTTGCTGGCTCCAGACCCCGCCGCTGTCCGCAAACACATACGCCGAGCCGCTGTCCGCTCCGCCTACCGTGTCGTCCTGGTAGGCGCCCACGACGATGGTCCCCGCCTGGATGTCCACCGAGATGCCGAACGTGTCGCCCGCTGCGCCATCGGCGGCCAGCAATTGCTGCTGCTGCGTCCAGACGGAACCGCTGCGCGTCCACACCGCGGCCGAACCGGCGTCGGTTCCGGCGGCCGTGTCGTCGCTGTAGGCCCCAATGACCGCGACGTCGCCACTGATGGCCACCGAGCCGCCGAAACCGTCCCCGGCGTCCGCCGTCGGACTGGTCAGCGTCTGCTGCAGCGACCAGGTCGTGCCGCTCTGGATGAACACATACGCCGCCCCGGCATCCGCACTCGCCCCGACATCTCTCCGGTAAGCGCCCACGATCGCCGTCGAGCCATCCAACGCGATCCCCAGCCCAAACGTGTCGCCCGCTGCGGCGTCGGAGGCCATCAGCTTCTGTTGTTCGACCCACGTCCCGCCGCTCCGCGCGAACACATAGGCCGAGCCTGCATCGGCGCCAGCCGCCGTATCATCGCTGTAAGCCCCGATGACGGCCATGTCTCCGTCAATCGCCAGCGAGCCTCCGAACAGGTCGCCGGCCGCCCCGTCGCTGGCCGCGAGTTTCTGCTGCTCGGTCCAGACGGTTCCGCTCCGCGTGAACACGTACGCGGCTCCGCTGTCCGACAGCCCGCCACTGTCATGCCGCATCGCGCCGACCAGGATGGTCTCGCCGCGAATCGCCACGGCGTAGCCGAAGTAATCGAGGAACTGGGCATCGGAAGCGGTGAGCTTCTGCTGCAGGCTCCAAGGGCCGCCGGTCCGTGTATACACGTAGGCCGCCCCGGCCACGGGGCGCTCGCCGCCATCCGAGTAGGCCCCGACCACCGCCGTGTCCCCGTCGATGGCCACCGACAGTCCAAAGCCGTCGCCGCCGTGTTGCGTGTCCGCCGTATCCGCCGTGGGCAGCAGACGAGCCCATTCGCTCAAGTCGCCAGCTAGCAAACGCCTCGTTTCCAGCGATTCAAAGACCAACCTCCGCCGCCTCGGCCCTCCGCGACCCTGGGCACGCCTGTGCTTCGTTTGACAACGTCCTTGAGGGAAACCAGGGGCCTTTCGCATACGGAAACCTCACCAGCACAACGGACAGATGGCGTTGCTTTGTCAAGACCAGAGACTAGCGCAAGGAAAATCTTCCAGAATCTCCCCCCCCCTCGACAATCCCGTATGCTGGTGGTTCGCACTTCGCTCGCCAGGCTCCTTCCGCCTGCTCGCCGTCCTCGGTTGGCGACACCCTGACCGCACCGGAGCGTAGCACGGATCGAAACCTCGCCTGACGAGAGTCCCCTTGTCGGCCTGCTCCCTTCGTTTTCTCTGCCTTCGTACTCCACGCTGTTCACGTAGTTCGGGCTCTCCGAGACCGGATTCCGCGTCTCG
>Ga0366817_10023_pt1 | contig 75651 bp, 65 predicted proteins | sample TotcelFGM3001N13_FD_207092 | JGI IMG/M metagenome (GOLD analysis project Ga0366817, IMG submission 207092) | Enriched cells from coal bed in the Powder River Basin, Montana, United States - Total cells FGM rep3 HSBNCT.FGM.300.1.N13 ...
GAACGAATTGATAAAAATGTGATCTGTTTGTGCCGGTATAAGACCGTCGTCTGGTGCCGATTAACTTTGATATCCACTGTGTGAAGCGCATCTTTAAAATTACCCTTACAGGATGAGGAGGGAACCATGAGCAATGCACGTCATTCGGGGTGTCCAATTGATCGTTTTACGAACCCCGGAACTTTTAAATGTGTTACTTTTTCAGTCTGCTGCTATTCCTTTGGTGTCTTTCTCCTGTGCGCAATACCGGCGTTCTTCCCCAGCCTTCAGTTCGATACGGCCTGGGCGCAATCGGGAACCGGCGCAATCATTCCTGCAAGCGGAAATGACGCCAGGCTTGACGAGTTGCTGCGCCGGATGGAGATTTTGGAAGCGAATCTTCGAGAGAGCGAAGCCAAAAGAATTGCGCTTATGAAGGAGATGCAGCGGCTCAAGGCGGATCTCGAAACTGCTCGATCGGGTGTGACGAATCAGATTTCGGCCTCTGATGAACGTAGAATTCAACCAGGCATGACTGAAAGAGATCCAGCCCTTTCCCAGGAACCGCTTTCCGCCAAGGATGCAAAAGCACCAGATTCTCCAGGCGGGCTGAACGCAGGTTGGGACAAGGGTTTTTATGTACGATCAGCGGATGAGAATTTCGAGTTTCGTCCGGTTGGAATCCTTCATGTGGACTTCCGGGGACACGAGGATGAACGTCAGATCAATACCAATGATACCCTGGCAAGCACCTTCGACATACGGCGGTTGCGGCTTGGCTTTGAAGGTTATCTTTCCAAGGATATCGGTTATAACTTCGAGATGAATATAGACGAAGATGAAACCGAGTTGATATTTGCCTACATGAATTTTGGCTACATTCCATGGGCGAACCTGCGGGCGGGTCAATTCAAGGAACCGTTCAGCTATGAGGTGCTTTATCCCGAGAAGTATCTTGATTTTGTTGAACGTGCAAACATTACGACCAGTGTTGCCCCTGCGGAGAGTATCGGCGTCATGGCCCACAACCTGGGCCGCCCCTACATGGATATTTTCGAGTACGGTCTTGGTGTATTCAACGGGGAAGGTACCCATTTAAACAATGCTCAAAACGATAGTTTTGAGGTTGCGGGGCGGTTTGCACTAACCCCGTTCGCGCATGGCTTGGAATGGCTGAAGAAACTGAAACTGGCAGCAAACGTAACCTATCTTGGTGATCAAAACAGGGATTTCGACTTCAGGCCCCGAACTTCCGAGCGGTTCGAGTTTTTCCCAAGGCTTCCAATGGATGGAGCGCGGCTGCGGTTTGGCGGGGATCTGCAATGGTATTATGGGCCTTATTCCCTCAAGGCTGAATACATCCGGGCGGAAGAAGGGAGAAGTGGCGGCGAACCTGATTTGATCACCGATGGCTGGCACGTTGATGCAACCTGGCTCGTCACCGGCGAAGAGAAGAAGATTGGGATGGAAAGCGGCTGGGAACTGGCTGCACGCTATGAAGAAATTCGAGTGGATGCCCAAAAGCCTTTTCAGCTCACCGGATTCATAGACATAAACGGCAATCCCGTAACGGTTGAAGACAATTTTGTGCGAACACTGACCCTGGGTGTAAACAAATACATCAACTACAATGTGAAGTTTCAGGTTAACTATGAGCATGACTGGTACGACAATTCCTTTCTGACACCCACAAGTCGCACAGGAGACAATTTGCTCGAATCCGGAGATGTTTCCGTTGATAAGGTGTTAATGAGAATGCAGTTGTTTTTCTAATCCAGCCAGGGACTGACGCTTGTTAGAAGAAATCAGTGCAACCTGTTAAGACACCGATTTGCTGACCGCATTCACCGAAATGTCAGGACGGGTGGAAAGCCCGGTTTCAAGAAACCCTAAATAACCGGACCTGATGCATCCATGCCAAATATTTGAGGTTCTTTCCGGGTACTGCAATTTTCTTTTAACCAGGTGGTAATCGTATGCATCATGCTGTCTTCCCAGACCCTTGCGCCTGTGGGACAGCTTTTGACACAAGCGCAGCAGCGAATACACAACTCGATTTTGGTTTCCACGCTCCCGTCGACTGAAATGGCAGCAGTTGGGCATACACTGGCACACGTGCCACAAAGCGTGCATGTGTCTTCTTTGGTCACTGGTGAAACAACCATGGACCGCGGTCCGCCTTCATAGGGAAATCTGCCGGGAATTTCCAGATCTATCCGGGCGTCCGGTGATTGTAAGGCCGCAATCTTCTCTTTTATTTTTGCGCCGAAAGCCTTTGCCTTCTGAACATCCAGGCTATCCGGGCGGCCATTGGCGATGGGGGCATCCTTTGTTGCAAAAGAGTGTTCCCCTATGAATGCTGCACCGGCAACTGGATGAAAGCCCAAATCAATTGCCAGATTCTTCAATTCCAGCAATGCATCTTCAAATTCCCGGTTCCCATATACAACAATGGGAATCGCCAAGGTCTTGCTTGCTTTTATCTGTTTGAAGCGATTGATGGCATCCACTGGCAGACGACCACCGTAAACAGGTGCCCCTATCAGTATGAGTTCATCTGAAAAAGGTGGAATAGGCTTTTGAGCATTATCAGGACGTGTGAGGTTGATGTGCTCGACAACCTCATCCGTGATACCTTGAGCTATACTTTCCAATACTTTCTGAGTGGTTCCGGTTGGTGAAAAATAGATGAGCTTTACCTGTTTAATGTTCATTGTGATGTCCTCTTTTCAACAAGTTATTCAACAGTTTCTGGATATCATTGTATCTTGAAAAACAATCGGATCTAAAGGCTGTCTGCTTCCCGGACACTGCACCGAACACAGAAAACCGATATCGGGTTGCCGCCGAATGTTCGGTTCAGATTCTTGAAAAAGACATCATGGGGAGGATGAGATGTCGGTATCCATAAGCGTCTCCGGATTCGGTCAATGGGGGGGTGACTTCAAAAAACAAAAAGAAGTTCGAACGTCTTTACAAATACCGAAAACCCGTCAAAGCAGTACTAAATCTCCTTTCACGATTCCTGTATCAAACACTGGTTCAGGGGAAACCCCGTCAAACAGTTTAAAAATATCTGCTACAGCTTAAATCGCTGTAAAGACGCTGTAAAAAATCGCTTTAAACAACAAAAGGTTTATCGTTATTAGCGATAAACCTTTGATTTTATTGGTGGGCCGTCCGCGAATCGAACGCGGAACCTACTGATTAAGAGTCAGGTGCTCTGCCTAATTGAGCTAACGGCCCATATTGATAACCAAAATTCGATCGACTGATTATCAACAATTCAAATGAATGTCAATTGATTATTAATTACTCACCTTTCGATCATTTTTTATTGATCTGATGATTCCCGAACAAAAGTTCGAAAAGAGATCGACAGGAAGGAGTTAGGAGCAGAATAGTGGTTTGATATAGCCGAGGCAATTCCCGGTTGTGTTAATACTGGATTCATGATCCGTTTGCCATGGGTGTAAATCAACCCTGTTGTATTGTAGATAAGTTGCGCAAAAAGATACAGTCATTCTGGCGAAAGCCGGATATGAAATGAAGCCTAAAGCTTTCACTCTTCGGGAGCCTGCCTGATTTGCTGGGCTCGTTCATTGAAACCTGCCTGCAAGATCATTGTCTATGACATACATACAGACTTCTTTTGCACCCCGCTGGGTGTACCGGAAATTATTGCACAGGTTGGTGATAAGAAAAGTCACATCGTTCATGATGCGCTTGTCATAGCTTTTGAAATTTTCCATACCATAATCCTTGATGGCCATACGGAAGTTTTTGTTGTCGACAAATGGATCCAGCGCCTTTTCTTTCAGGTTGTAAACATATCGCTCATGAAGTGAGTTGAAAATCTGGGTCTGGGTAATCGCCTTGCCTTCCACAAGAATTTCCACCGTCAGGGTTTTTGACGTGTATTCCTTTTGGGTATCCAGACGAAACTGCTGGCGTTTTTCCATATCGGTTTGCGAACCCAGCAGATGATTTTCAATGCTCTCCAGATAGTCTTCCGTGATTTCGATCCGCTCTCCGGTAAAATGGCTGGTTTCGGCTGTTCCAAGCTCAAAATTGATTGAAAAGAGATAATTCTGAATATCCCGGGAAATGGCCTCTTCATTGAAGTAATAAAGCGACTCCTTGACCTCCTGAAGAACCGTATAGTTATACATCAGCAGCAGCGAGTCCAAAAAACCCGAGGGAATGGACCGGGTCAGGTCTTTTCTGACCTGTGTAAAAAAATGAAACAGGGCATCCATATTGATGAGTCGGCCTTCCCGTGCTGCAGACGAATAAAATTCATTGAATATTTTCAAAGAATCCCGCCCGGAGAAGCCGCCGATACCCTCCAATTCGGACTCGGAAATAATTTTTCGCCTGCGTTTTGCCGTAAAGCGTTTTCTGTCTTCTTCGTTCAGCCATGCCGGAATATGCCCGGTATAGATTTCCATTTTCAGAAGCATCAGATTTTCATCGCAGTACATGTTGTATGTTGCCGGGTTGACAATCCACTCCAGAAGCGCATCGGATCGTGTTTTCAGCCGGGAGGAAATGATGACCCGCGCAAAATTGTGCAGAACCCGTGGCAGAAAATTCTGATCGATATGTTTGCCGAAAATATTGCGGTAGATATTGACCTCGGTTTGAAGATCCAGGACATAGGGGATGTTGACATATTCGATTCTGTCGGTAAAGGACTGAAAATCCTGGATGTTTTTTTTGTCTTCCGGATTCATCAACGCCATGAACATGGAATGGACATTTTCCTCGATATCCTCGACCTTGTGAACCTCTTCGCTGATGATGTTGTGCAGTTCGATGAGTCGCTCGATATTGTGGCTTTTGATATCCATCAGCGCATAGATACCGTTGTTGGTTCGGGCATACTGGGAATAGAGATATTTCACCTGATTGCTGTCCCGAAGCAGGGTATTGATGCGGTTCTGAAGAATGGGGTTGGTCAGAATGTTCTGGCGCATGGGTTTGTCGCCGGGGTTGAACACGGAAATTCCCTCACCCATTCTGCGGTTGAACCGGTACGGCCTGGCATAAATCATGGAAAAAACCGCACGCGGACTTTTCAGTTTATTCAACAAAGCCTCATAAAGTGACATGCAAATGGTGCAGGGCTCTTCCCGGAATACCCAGTCATATTCTTTTTCGGTAAAAAGACGATATTTCCATTTATCATTTTCAAACAGTTCATCACAGAAAGACCGACGAAAGTCTTTTGGAATCATCAACAAGGGATGGTCATGGCTGGGACAGGGAACTTCCACCAGTTCATCGGTGATTACATATGCCTCACCATCATGGTGGAGGTCGCGAATATCAGAATCACATGGATTGTCCGGGTCATGATCATCGCGCAAGGATAATACGGGTATTTCCGGAACGGCTGAAATCAGATGGAGAATCCGGTCCACCAGGGGGCGCGCTTCAGATTGAATGCCGCCGCCAAGCAGGTTTCGATTCAGTTTCCAGACGGTTTCATATCGCATGCCGTCTTCGGTATTGGTGTATTCTTCAAATTTCATTAGAAGATTGTTTAAAAACGTGCTTTTTCCGCAACCCGGCGGCCCATCAAAGATATATATTTTATTCTGTTGTGCACCTCTTCGAAGTGCCTCGACATGACTGATCAACCGGTTTGCAAACAACCGGTCGGCAAAAAACGGATGATCCACGCCATCCACAAACAATGCCGAACAGTCATAATGAATAAAATTGATGGATTCCGGATCATCGGGATATTCATCAACCCCTTCTCCCACGTATTTGTGCATCATATCGTAAAACACCTGAAACACATTGCGGATCATGCGAACCGGATTTTCGACCAGCAGTTTGGTGAATTCTTCAAAGGTAATGACGGTTCGTTTGTCTTTTTGAGCCAGATTCTCTTCGAGATGCTGGAAGGCGATGCGGATATTTTCCATTTTCGGCCTTATTTTTTCAATTTTACAGCGTTTTTTTGCTGATTTTCCGGTTCTCCATCGTATAGACTACCCGTTGCCACTGAATATCGGGTTTTCCTGTTTCCGTGGTTGAATCGGCAGGTAAACCCGCTTGCTGAATGCTGACCACTTCACTGGTTTCCAGTTGAACCGGCCCCCCCCACAGATATTCAATCCCAATCAGGGTGTTGGGGATGAATTCGGCTACGAGCGGTTTACCCTCAAACCGGTGATTCAGAACCAACATATTTCGAACCTGTTTTTCGGATTGTATTTCGATACAGGGCGGGTGATACAAGGCATCGATCAGCATGTTCCGGTAATCTTCCGCATTTTTACTTTTAATATAGTACTCCCATACCATTCGCTGCTCATCCAGCCGTTTTCCCGCCACGAACAGATTGTTGCGGCTGACAAAATCCTGATCGACAAATGTATTGATGAAGCTGAAGTCATTCAGGGTTGTTCGAACCTGAAAAATGGTTTTAAGTCCTTTTCCGGTTTTTGCATCATAGACATCCCGCTGGTCTGCATTCAAAAGCCGTCGATAGTCATCTGAAAAACGTCCTTTATCGGCCATTTCTTCAATATGGGCAAACAGCCGCATCCCCAGCGCATACGGATTTAAACCAACCCGTGGCAAAGAGGTAACCTTTGAATTGACGATTGCAAAATCCACCTCATGACTATTGATGCGGTCATCCTGCAGAAACAGTTTTTCATGCCAGTAACTGGCCCATCCCTCGTTCATGATCTTTGTGCGAATCTGGGGCTGAAAAAAGAGAGATGTATTTCGAACGATTTGAACAATGAGCTTCATCCATCGGTTTTCATCCCGGTTCAGAAATGTCGAATGCTCCATGACATACTGAATGACATCCAGACGGCTGCTGGACGAGGCCTGAAGACTTTTGTTATAAAATGCCTCGAATTCCGGATAGCGTTTGTTGACATCAGAAAAAAAAATCTGATCCCCGGACGTGCCATATGTTCGACAGGCGGTGTTGTATATTTCGATTTCACGAATGTATTCACTTATTTTTATGCTTTTGACAGACTGAAGAAACACATCGAAATAATAATCCAGTTTGCGGGTGTGCAGGGTGTCCGGACTGCGGTCTGCCCGGGTCAGTGTGCTGTAATATCCGACCAGATTGTCTATCCCCCTAGCAAATTCAATCACATAATCGGCCCATCTGCCGTTTTCATTCCGCAACAGGGCTATGGTGCGTTTATCCGAAAGCGCCTGACCCGTAAAATCATCATCCCATGTATGCCGGAAAAACAAATTGTTTTGAAAAAAATCGATATGGGCCAGAACATGATAAAAAATCATGACATTCAGCCAGTCCGGATTGTTGTCGTTATAAAATGAAATGGCGGGCCGCGTGTTAATCACGGTTTCATAGGGATTGGTGGGATAGAGTTCGTATTTCCCTTTTTCCTTAAGGACTTCCACATCGTGAACCCAGTAATCATAAAGCGTGGGAATCATGTTTTTGGGAGACAACTCCATCAAATCCCGATTGGTGACCATGTATTCCAGGGATTCGCTCTGGAAAGAAAGGCCGACTGACTGAGCCCGCTCCTTGCACCCTTCCATGATTTTTTTACTGCGCTGGTCAATCAGTTCCATGGCCCTTCTCCCCTCAAAGCTATAGACTTTCAGTCTTCAGCCTAATTACCCAATCAGCTTTTTAATCCCATCGATCAGCCTCTGTTCATCGGCGTCCTGGGGCATGACATCCAGACGGATGAGATTGGAATGTTTGGTCAGAAAGGCCGATGCCTTGATATATCTTTCTACTTCGGTTCCGCCGACGGTTGTTGCTTGCTCCGCAACCGTGATCCCGATTCTGGCGGCATATGAAAGCATTTTTTGAAGCGCCGGAACCGCTTCCTTTCCACCCGAATCCCAGTCATCCCCATCTGTACCATGAAAGACATAAATGTTATAATCCTTAGCCAGGCTTTCTTTCTCTACAATCTCATTGACCAAACGATAGGCAGACGCAACCATGGTTCCGCCGGCGACACGGGAATTGTAATAGGTATAGAAATCCTTGACTTCTTTTGCTGCGGTGTCATGCAGAATGAATCGGCTCTCGACCTGTTTTTCATATTGATACAATAGCCAGGAATAAATCAGCACGTGTTGGGAAACGACCAGCTCAGTCGGCTTGCCGGTCATGGATCCAGAGTAATCCCGCAGAAAAAAGACCATGGCCTGGGATTCATAATCTTTTTCTCGCGACAGGATTCGATAGATTTTGTCTCCGGGTGATATCAGAAATCGGGAAGGATCCAGATACCCGGGATCATCGGCATTACCCAATATGATATTGGTCTCCAGAATTTTTTTCAGTGTCTCCTTTTTATCCAGAAACTGACCAAATCCCTGGTGTTTGTCGGTCAGATCATAGGTGTAACGGGTAAACGCGCGCTTTTTGCCTTTATCCTTCAGATTGGGCAGCTCGAATTTTTCCGTCAGAATTTTTCCCAGGTCGTAAGCACTGGATTCCATTTCATGGGGCGTACCTTCCCCCTGGCCCGGTCCGGCTCCCGCACCTTCCTGTGGCCTTATGGGCTGTTCACCGATGACATCGCCTTCCTCACCTTCTCCGGAGCCACCGGAAGACTCTTCTTCGGATTCCTGAAACTGGGTGTCATGGATCAATTTTTCTTCGACCGTGGTGGGAACGACTACAATTTTGTCTTTTCCACCTTTCCCGGGTTTGATCAGTCTGCCGACCCTGATTTTTTTGGGAAACCCGTCTTTTTCCCGCTGACGGTCCCGTTCCAGCAGCTCGTCTAATGAACTCAGGCAGGTTGTATAGGGGAAAGCCGGTCCCGGCATTTTTGGCAGAATGCCCGGATCCATATAATCATACAATCCCGGATTATCCGAGGCTGAATCTCTCCCGGACCCTGTTTCATCGACGGAATCCGGAAACGTTCCATGTGTTCGGGCATCAGTAAGTTCTATCCGGATTTTCCGTTCCTGCTCATTGGTTAATCCATCCGCTTTCAGCCGCAGATAGAGGTATTCCAGTTCCGATTCCATGGCCCTGCTCCCTTATTTTTCATCTTCCTGGGTGCAGAAATATTCGATGGTCTTCTGACCGCAGGTTTTACAATATCCCAATTTTTTAAGCATGGTGTCGACCATCCGGTCGTAGAGCTTTTGATTTTCCTCGTTGGTCCGGTTTGCCAGCGCACCAATCAGGCTACCAGCACCGGCAATATCGGATTTCAGGCGGACATCGGTGATGGCTTTCACCAGCTCCAGGTTGTCCATGAAGTCATAGTTGGGATCGACCGATATTTTCTGTCCGTAAATTTTTCGAACCGAGGTTCGAAAGGTTTCCCGCTGTTCCCTGGTTTTCAGCCCCAGACGTTCCTCCACACTGTTGATATACCGTTCATCGATTTTCAATGCCCGCAGCTCACCGGTCTGGGGATCCTTGTATTTCCACATCCGGTCCGGCCCCAAATTTTCCGCATCGATGCCGATGATCATGTTGACATAATTCAGGACATCCTTTCGAATGGCCAGGGGTTCATCCATATAGGCATTGAACATTTCGGTCATGATCCGTTCCCGGTAAAGACTCTTGGCGGTTTTCAGATCTTCCAGGTATTTGATTCGGTCATTGGCATCATTGACATAATCCAGAATGATCCGGTCAATGGCTTTGTACACATCGTAGGCAAACATGCATTGGCCTTCATTGGTTTCCGAACTTTCCACCAACAGTTGGATGGCTCGGCCCAGGTTGCGCTGTCCCAGACCCTTCTGACCGAACCGGTGGGTGATGTCGGGATCCTGAGCCAGGCTGTCAATGACTTCGGCAAGGGTTTTGATGCTTTTTTCACCGGCAATTTCGCCAGCGGCCAGTTTCATGGTTTCCACAGGCGTCAACTTTTCGGAACGGGGCAGCCGGCTGAGTACCACTGCAACCGATGCCGCATAATTCAGATTGGGGTCCTGATGCAGAAATTCCCGCATCAGGGTGGTTCGGGCGTCGCTGCCAATGGCATATGCGGTCAGATCTTTCTGAAGCCGGTAATTGGTGTTGTGGGAGACATAGCAGATCCGGCATCGGTCAACGATGGGCGCTTCTTCTTTTTCACTTAAAAATTTATTGAATTCCGAATTGTTGCTGGTCGCCAGAATCAGGGTATCAATCGGCCATTTGTAGCCATCTATTTCAATGTTCCGGTTTTGAATAACACCGAGATAAACCTGAACCAGATCTTTTTTGTTTTTGAAGATTTCATCACTGAAATGAATGCCGCCCCCGGCGACCCGGGCCAGTGCGCCCCGTCTGAGATCAAACCGGTAGGGATTGTTGGTGTCGGTAATGTGTAGCAATCTCTGAATGGATTCTTCTCCCAGCAGATCAACGGCTGAGGAGGTGATTTTGTCCTTGGCCGGATATTTCCCCGTGACCGTCCCCAGGCTTTCAGTTAATGGCACGGGTACAATTTCAATGTATTCCAGCATGTCATCCATGTTGCCGTCGGTCCGCTGACGAATATCGTTCCATATGTATTCACTGCATGCGCCCAGCGGGCGATAATCCTCATGGAGTTGTTCGATTTCCCGTTCGGAAAACCCCATGACACTGGCCAAAAACGCCTGATTTTCCGGTCTGGTTTCAAACAGGTTCATGGCCAGAATCACCGGGTCCTCATAGGTCTGGGATTCGATGGACACGATTCGTCCATAGGTTCCCAACCGGTCGATATGGTTGAACCGGAAGGTATATTTCCGGTTTTCCGGTTTCATCAGAAAATCCCGGTATCTGGAACAGAGAAACTCGACAAAAAAGGTTTTACCGTTTCCCGGTTCCCCCACCAGAACATAGGCCATTTCCTTGGATGATCCGCCTTCCGCTGCATCTTTCACATAGGATACAAAGCTGTTGACCTCATCGTACATGCCGATGATATGTTTCTTCCCCTTGTGAAAAATGCCAAAGTCATAGGTTGTTTTTCCATTCACGACCACTTTGCTGATCTCGCTGTCCAGAATCATTCGGGCAACACCTTGAAACGCATTTTCAAAACACCGTCTGCCGGATTTGAGTTCCTGAAGATGATGGTAAAGGGATTTCGGCTGATCATTCATGAGTGAACCTCCCATAGACTGGTAAGATTACCTGTTTGAATCGGGGCTGGAGATATCCGTGTATTCCTGTATCGAAGATAAGATAAGATAAGAATGAATTCAGACGCTAAAAAAAGATTCCTGGAAAGTCAAGATATACCTTTACAAATTTCATCCCATTTGGCTTGAGAAGCAGCCAGGACCATTTACAAATACGTTTTTCTGAGGTTGTATCATTCCGTTCAGACCGGCTTTCTGAATTGACAAAAGTTATTCGTATGGTTAAATTATTCTTGAAAGTTATTGAAACCCGGGTCAGTTTTATACAAATGACCCCTTTTTTCATTATAAGGAGGATATCATGTTGGAAGTAACGCCTTCAGCTACCGAGGCGATAGCTGAATATTTTAAAGGAAAGACCGTTGCGCCCATTCGGATTTTTTTAAATGAAGGTGGCTGAGGGGGACCCAGCTTGGCTATGGCTCTGGATGAGCCTAGAACAAATGATACAACCTATGACATTGACGGATTTAAATATCTGATTGATAAAGATTTTATGGTCAAGGCCCAGCCGATCAAGGTGGATTTTCTGGTCAATGGGTTTAAGCTGGACTGTGGAATCGATTTCGGCGCGTCCTGCTCCAGTTGCGGAACGACCGGAAGCTGCTGTTCCGACAAATAGATCATTCCGTCTTCCTGTTCCCGTGAACGCTGGCGGGAACGGGAAGACGCCATCCATCCCAATCATCGATTCATTCACATCATTCAGACAGTCCTCAATTTCAATTGCCAGATCCCAAGCACACAATATAGACTTTCAGAAAAATAATTTCACTTCGTTATCGGTCGGGGATGGCCGCAAAAAAAGGCCTATCCTCTCCCTGCTGCCTTGTGAAATGAATTTTCTGAAAGTCTATAATTTTCTGAAAAAAGTCCTTTTGATATCGAACACCATATGTCATAATTTGATAGCTAATAAATCCGGAACGGGGTGGTTTCATGACCATCCCGTTTTGATATTCGGAGAATGATGAATGGCGGAAATCATATTGGTTTTGGGACTTCTGGCCGGAATCTATATGGCCTGGAATATTGGTGCAAACGACATTGCCAATGGTATGGCGTCTCCGGTTGCAGCCAAGGCCATTACACTGCGGCAGGCGGTAATCATTGGCGGTGTTCTGGATTTTGTCGGTGCGACATTCATCGGGTCCCACGTCACATCAACGATCAGTAAAGATATTATTCAAGCCGATTTGATAACCGATCCAAACGTCATGATGATCGGGCTTCTTTCAACGCTTCTGGCAGCGGCATTCTGGGTTTTCATGGCTACCTGGCGCCAGCTTCCGGTCTCGACCACCCATGCAATTGTCGGTGCTATGGTTGGATTTGGCATTGCTGCAGGTGGCATGAATGCCGTAAAATGGTCAAAGATCATTCCCATTATCGCCAGTTGGATCATATCCCCAATCTTTGCAGGGGTTTTGACCTATCTCATATTTATCACCATTAAAAGCCGAATCCTTAGTAGCCGGGAGAATTTCATTTCCGCGCTCAGATGGACGCCTGTTTTTTCAGGCGCGACATTTTTCATAGTTATTGTGTCTCTTCTGACAAAAACCCCGCTGGGAGACCGGCTGGGAATTGATATGCAGGTGGGTATGACAGGGTCTATGATTCTGGCTGTCGTTTTGGGTTTTGTGACCAAATTCGTCATGAAAAAAACGATCAAAAAGGTTGAAGAAGAGGGTGTTGAAGAAATATTTAGAAGACTGCAAATATTTACAGCTTGTTATGTTTCGCTGGCGCATGGCGCAAACGACGTGGCCAATGCGATTGGTCCAGTGGCCGGTATTTATTTTATTTATCATAACAAGACCCTGATCCAAACTGCGGAAGTTCCCATTTTCCTGCTTGCCGGCGGCGGGCTGTTCATTGCCATCGGCGTGTTTACCTGGGGATATCGGGTCATCGAAACGGTGGGTAATAAAATAACGGTTCTAAACAATTCACGCGGGTTTGCGGTTGATTTTGGAACGGCGACGTCGGTGCTGCTGGCATCCAAAATGGGCCTTCCGGTCTCGACCACCCATGCGGCAGTCGGGTCTGTCATTGGTGTCGGACTTTGCGGCGGTGTTGGCGCTGTCGATTTCAAAGTGGTCTGGAACATCATGCTCTACTGGGTGATCACCCTGCCGTTGTCGGCCATTCCCACAATTATTATTTATCTGATACTTAAATGGATATTTCTGTAATATTTTCTTTCAGAAAATCCATTTCACAAGGCAACAGGGAGGGGATAGGCCTTATGCGCCTGTCACCTTGAAAAACTGTCGGCCATCCCTGACCGATAACGCAAAAAAAAATATTTTTCGGAAAGTCTATATCAAGGAGGCGTCATGCGCACCGCTCTATTGTCTCTGTTCCGCAAATCTCCCTTTGAGAACCTGATCAAACATGCCGAAGCGGTTCGGGACAGCGGCCCGGTTTTTCAGCAGGCGGTACTGGCCTATCTGGATGATGCAATGGATGATTTTGAGACATTTCACAATCAGATAACCCGGATTGAACACCTTGGAGATGAAATCAAGCGCAACATACGGGGGCATCTGCCACGCAGCATTCTGATGCCGGTGGATAAATTTCAACTGCTGTGGTATCTCCGTGAACAGGATAAAATGCTGGATGGGATTCAGAATGCGCTTCACTGGCTTTCTTACCGAAAAACCAATGTTCCGGATGAATTTGTGGATGATCTGCTATTTATGGTGGAGAAAGTGGTGGATGTGGTCAGTTCGATGTTTCCCCTGGTCACGGAAGCGGACCGATATTTTCAGAGTTACTCGGAAAAACACCGCGAGCAGGTGAAAGATGCGATTCATGAAATTCGGAATTTCGAGTCTCAGTCAGATATTGTTGAAAGAAAACTGAAAAGCGATTTTCTTTCCTATGATTTTGAAAACCCGACATCCGCATTCCATCTGACCAAGCTGGTTCAGTATATGGGCAGCATATCGGACCATGCCGAAAATGCTGCGGATATGATGCGGGCCATGATCGCGCGATGAGTGATCCGGCAGGGCCGATTTGATTACCCTGCCAGGAACACCGTGCTATTTTGCTGATTTGGTTTCCGGATTCAAGGCCTGACGTTTTTGAAAAAATGCCATCATGCCTTTGGTGATGATGTAAAACAGAATCAACACCAGAAAAACCCCTCCCATTCCATACATCGATGCCTGTAAACCAAGTGATATCAAATGATTATCCATATCAAACTCCTTTCTGGCCCTCTTCTTATTGCAGCAACAGCGCCGGAACCAGCGCCAGCAGCAGACCGCCTGCAACAATTGAACCCAGTTGGCCGGCGACATTGGCGCTGACCGACTGCATCAGAATAAAATTGGTCGGATCTTCCTGGAGCGCCATTTTGTGAATAACCCGTGCTGACATGGGAAATGCCGATATTCCGGCAGCACCCACCATGGGATTGATTTTATGTTTTAAAAACAGATTGATGAATTTGGCAAACAGAACCCCGCCCGCTGTATCAAAAATGAATGCTACCAGGCCCATACTCATGATCATCAGCGTGTCGATCTGAATAAATCGCTCCGCTGACATGGTCGAGCCAATGGTGATGCCGAGAAGAAGGGTCACCAGGTTGGCCAGTTCATTCTGGGCGGATAATGAGAGACGATCCAGAACGCCGCATTCCCGAACCAGATTGCCAAACATCAATGCGCCGACCAGGGCCACCCCGATGGGTGCGATGATGCCGGCGGTAATGGTAATGACAATGGGAAACAGGATTTTGACCGGTTTGGGGACTTTGACATCATGGTGCTGCATTCGGATCAGTCGCTCGTCTCGGGAGGTGAGCAGGCGGATGACCGGAGGCTGAATGATGGGAACCAGCGACATATACGAATATGCCGCAACCGAAATGGGCGCCAGAAGGTTTTCTGCAAACTTGGACGCCACATAAATGGATGTCGGACCATCCGCAGCCCCGATGATTCCGATGGATGCGGCTTCTTTCAGATCAAAACCCAACATCAGAGCCACCATCATCGTGGCAAAGATGCCAACCTGGGCGGCCGCTCCAAAAAAAAGCATGAAGGGGTTCTGAAAAAGCGGTGAAAAATCAATCATTGCACCGACAGCAATAAAGATCAAAATCGGAAACAGCTCGGTTTTGATACCAAAATCGTACAATACGGTCAGAAATCCATCATGCCCGATGGCAGACGAAAACGGAATGTTGGCCATGATGGCGCCAAATCCGATGGGCAGCAGCAGCATGGGCTCGTATTCCTTGACAATTGCAAGATAAATCAGAATGAATGCCACAATGAACATGATGGCATTATTCAACTGAAAGCCGATTACGCCTTTAAACAACTCCTCCATGAATTCTATCCTCCATATGTAAAAATATCATGTCGCTCTTTAACACTCAAAAACGACCATACTCCGTTTGGCATCAAAATTTGGAAGACTATATAATATAATTCTATAATGCAAAGATTTTTGTATGGAAACGTTATTTTTATATGATTTCTGAATTTCCAAGATCGCCTGATCACATTCATCGGCACTGATATGGCCTTTCATGGCAAGAATTTTACCCTGATTTTTTACAAATGGCAGTGCGATTTTCAGAAATTGCGGTAATGATGAGAATGCACGGGAAATAATTACATCGAATTGACCACAGAAATCCGCATGGCGGTGGAGCGCTTCTGCTCTGGCCTCATGAGCGGAAATGTTTGCAAGATTCAGCAGACGGATGATCTGGCGTTGAAAATTCACCCGTTTTCGGCTGGAATCCAAAAGGGTCATTTGAATGGATGGAAGCAGAATCTTGATGGGAATACCGGGAAAACCGCCACCGGAACCGATATCCAGCACGGAATCGTTGGCAGAAATCAATTGGCCGGGAATTATGGAATCAACAAAATGCTTGATCGCAATCTCAACCGGATCTGTGATGGTGGTGATGTTGATTTTGCGGTTCCATGTCAGCAGCTCTTCGGCATAAACGGCAAACTGATCTGCCTGATGAGGGGTGACCTGAATTCCAAATGTCTGAGCGTGATCCATGATCCGCTCTTTCCACGCCAACGATCCAACACTGTTTGACAAAATTTGATTTCCTTCTCCACCTTCGTCCTCAATCTTCAGCCTATTTCTAACGGTATGTTCTGTAGTCAATGTCATACTGCTTTGCTTTGTAAGTAAATTTCCGAACGGTTGTTTTGACCAGTTGGGCTGCCAGGGAAATGTTTCCCCGGGTGTTTTTGAGCGCATCGATCAGAATTTCACGTTCCAGATTGGCAACCGCTTCCTCCATGGAATAATCCGGCAGGGTTCCGGATTCGACGCCGGTCTGGAGCGTCGGCGGCAGGTGATAGCTGTGAATCACGCCTTCTTCACAAAGCAGGACCGCCCGTTCCATACAGTTTTCCAGCTCTCTGACATTTCCAGGCCAGTGATAATTCATCAGCATATCAATGGCAGGTGTTGAAAACCGTTTGATATCCTTGTGGTTTTCTTTTGAGTATTTTTCCAGAAAATAGTCTGCCAACAGCAGCACATCGGTTTTTCGTTCCCGAAGCGGCGGCATATAGATCGGAAACACGTTCAACCGGTAATATAAATCACCCCGAAAGGTTTCCTCATCCACCGCCAGCTCCAGATTTTTATTGGTGGCCGCAATCACGCGGACATCAACCTTGATGGTTTTCTGGCCGCCTACGCGTTCCAGTTCGCGTTCCTGAAGAATTCGAAGCAGGCGGGACTGAACATCGAGTCCGATCGAGCCGATTTCATCAAGGAAAATGGTTCCCTTGTGGGCGAGCTCGAATTTTCCCAGTTTCTGCTTGATAGCGCCGGTGAACGCGCCTTTTTCATGGCCAAACAGTTCGCTTTCAATCAGATTGGCGGGCAAAGCCGCGCAATTAACCTTGATGAATGGTCCTTTGGCGCGATACGAATTATAATGAACCGAGTTGGCCACCAGTTCTTTGCCGGTTCCACTTTCACCCCGAATCAGAACCGTAGCGTTGCTTTTGGAAACATGGGAGATCATCTGAAAAACCTCCCGCATGCGGCCACTGCTGCCAATAATATTGCTGAAACTGTATTTTTTTTCCAGTTGATTGCGTAATCGCTGATTCTCTTCCTTCAGTTGATCTTTTTCAATACGAATGGTTTCGATATTGATGACATGTCGGGCGATCATGGTCGCGATGACGGACAGAAGTTTCTCACCCTCTTTCAGCGGATAAACTGGATCGTAATACCGATCGACACTCAGTGCGCCAATCACCTGGCTGCCTTTCTTGATTGGAACGATAATGAAGGATATTTCCTGGTCGGATTTATTTTTTCGGGTCTGCGTACGGTCCAGAAACAGCGGCTCCTTGCTGATCTGAGGGATGGTTACGGCCTTTCCGGATTCAATGACCCGACCGGTGATTCCTTCGCCCAGTTTGTATTTTACCCGTTCCATGGTGGATCGGGAAAGGCCATGTGCCACCTCGATATTAATTTCACCTGTTAGTGGATTCAGAATGGTTACGGTTCCGCGAATCATGCTCATGGATGTGGAAAGAATATCCAGAACATTATATAGTGATTTGCGCAGATCCAGATATTCATTCAATGCGTTGCTGATTTCATACAACAGAGTGACGTCTTCGATTCGCTTCATGGCTGATTCGTGCTTTCAAATGTAATGGCATTGATTTTACGTGTGTGACAGTTGCCGGAACGAAGAAATGAAAAAATTACAATTTTGTAAAGGATAGCAAACTGGCGGATGGAATCAACCCTTTTTTTGGCGCAATCCCGAACGATGTTATTTATCAGGACGTTTTTTTATTCTGTCTTGAATCGTAAACCTGTTGAAAAAAATTTCATGATGATTCATAAATAAAAAATTTGCATTAATTCAATTCCTGATGTTCAAATCAGACTCTGGATAACAATGCAGCTATATTGTAAATACGGCGTGTGAACATCATCAAAGGAGAGCCAATGGAATCATTTGAATCACTTGAAAAGCTCCAGAAAAAAAAGTCTCAGGCCCTGGAAGGTGGGGGAGAAGATAAAATTCAAAAACAGCATGAATCCGGAAAACTGACCGCGCGGGAACGCATCAATCATCTTCTGGATGCCAATACTTTTGTGGAAATGGACCGGTTTAAAGCCCATCGCTGCACCGATTTTGACATGGCTGACCAGAAAATACCCGGAGATGGTGTCGTAACCGGCTATGGACAGATTGGGGGCAGGCAGGTTTTTGTATTTGCGCAGGATTTTACGGTTTTTGGCGGATCGCTTTCCCTGGCCCATGCCGAAAAAATATGCAAGGTCATGAAAACCGCCATGAAGACCGGCGCACCGGTTATCGGTCTTAACGATTCTGGTGGCGCCCGGATTCAGGAAGGGGTCATGAGTCTGGCCGGATATGGCGATATTTTTTTGTTGAATGTCATGGCGTCCGGTGTGGTGCCACAGATCACGGCAATCATGGGTCCGTCAGCCGGTGGCGCGGTGTATAGCCCGGCTTTAACAGACTGGATTTTTATGGTGGAAAAAACCAGTCATATGTTTATCACCGGCCCGGAGGTGATCAAGGCGGTGACCCGTGAAGTGGTTGACAAGGAAGACCTTGGCGGATCCATGGCCCATAATTCCAAAAGCGGTGTCGCCCATTTTTCAACACCCAACGATGCCGCCTGTTTGGACATGATTCGCGAACTCATGGGGTTTTTGCCCCAGAACAACATGGAAGATCCACCCCGTTCAACCACATCGGATGACCCCAACCGGCGGGATGAATCCCTTCGGAACGCAGTTCCACCCGATCCCAACAAACCCTATGACATTCGGCAGATTGTCCGATCCAACATGGACGATCAGTACTTTTTTGAGGTACATCAGCACTGGGCCAAAAATATTGTGATCGGCTTTGGCAGGCTGGATGGCATGCCGGTCGGAATTATTGCCAATCAACCCAGTGTCATGGCCGGATGCCTCGATATCGATGCATCCATTAAAGGGGCCCGGTTTGTTCGGTTCTGTGACGCATTCAACATCCCACTGATTGTCTATGAAGATGTTCCCGGATTTTTGCCTGGAACCCATCAAGAGCATGGCGGCATCATCAAGCATGGTGCGAAACTGATTTATGCCTTCTGTGAGGCCACGGTTCCCCGTATCACCGTGATTACCCGAAAAGCCTATGGCGGCGCCTATATTGTCATGAACTCGAAGCATATCCGGGGGGATATCAATCTGGCCTATCCGGGAGCGGAAATTGCGGTCATGGGCGCGGATGGTGCGGTCAATATCATTTCCCGAAAGGAAATCAAGGCGGCATCGGATCCAAAGGCGGAACGCGCCCTTCGCATTCAGGATTACAAGGATAAATTTTCCAACCCCTACAAAGCCGCCGAACTGGGCTATATCGATGATGTCATCGATCCGGCGGAAACCCGGCCTCAACTGATTCAAGCCCTTAAAATGCTTCGATCCAAGCGGGATTTGAATCCACCCAAAAAACACGGAAATATACCCCTTTAAACAGGAGATCGACCGACATGTCCTGGGATCAACTTGTAGAACTGATCAAAAATATTCTGATAACCCAAACTGGCATTCCCAACCTGAACGGCGGCCAGGCTCTCATGATTGCCATCGGTCTCGTTTTCCTGTATCTGGCCATTGCCAAGGAATATGAGCCACTGCTTCTGTTGCCCATTGGTTTTGGTATTTTCCTGGTCAATTTTCCCATCACGCCGCTCATGGGATTTACGGAACATGGGACCCCGGAGTTGATTCGGGTATTCTATAAATATGGCGTAGAGTGGGAAGTCATTCCATGCGTCATTTTTCTGGGACTGGGGGCCATGACGGATTTCGGGCCGCTGATTTCCAATCCCAAAACCCTGATCATTGGTGCCGGGGCCCAACTGGGTGTTTTTATAACCTATCTGGGTACACTCTTTTTTGGATTCACGCTGAAAGAAGCCGCCTCGGTCGGCATCATCGGCGGCGCGGACGGACCAACCACCATCTATTTGACAGCCAAGCTGGCGCCTCATCTTCTTGGGGCCAACGCACTGGCCGCCTATTCTTACATGGCCATGGTTCCCCTGATTCAGCCGCCCATCATGAGATGGCTGACCACGCCAACCCAGAGACGGATTCGCATGCGCCAGCTTCGGCCGGTCTCAGCCCGGGAAAAACTGTTATTCCCCCTGATTGCCTGCGCATTGATTGTTCTCTTGATTCCGGCGGTAGCCCCATTGATGGGCATGTTCATGTTCGGAAATCTGATGCGGGAAAGCGGCGTGGTCAAACGGCTTTCGGATACGGCCCAGAATGCATTGATGAATATTGTCACCATATTCCTGGGGCTTTCTGTGGGAGCGACCATGAAAGCAGAGGTTTTTTTGAACTGGAAACCGCTGCTTATTTTCGGATTCGGTCTGTTGGATTTTGTAATCTGTACCATTGGCGGTATCCTGACGGTCCATCTCATGAATCTGTTTCTCAAAGAAAAAATGAATCCATTGATTGGATCTGCCGGCGTATCCGCGGTTCCCATGTCGGCCCGGGTGACGCATTCCGAAGGTTTGAAGGCCGATCCTGACAACTGGCTGATCATGCATGCCATGGGACCCAATCTGGCGGGTGTCATCGGTTCTGCTGCTGCTGCAGGCATGCTGATTGCCATGTTCCAATAGGAGGCCATCATGTTTTTGAATCGTATAAAATCCTGGCGGGCCATCTGGCTGCTTATCGCCCTGCTGATTCTGCCGTTTATGCCAAAGGATTCCTGTTCCATGCTGGGGGAGGATCTTGAAAAACCCCGGCCGGAATTTACCCGCGATGGAGATATCATTACAGCCAAACTGATTCCAAGAGCCAAAAATACCAGCGTTCAGTTTGAATTTCGCGTAACAGGGGGTGAACTGAAGGACGTTCAGGGGATCGATTTCCTGACTGTCCAAACACCGGATGTGGATATCAAGGAATTCAAATCCGCCCTGTTTGCTGTCCTGATCGATTCGATACGTCCGGGTGCAGCGGCAGATGTGACCATCACCTCTTCATTTTTCAGCATATCGACCGAATACTGGATATGCAACACCCACAACTCCCCCATTTGGGTCAACTCTGCCATCAAACCGGAAAAGATATCGGATGACGGCACCTACCGGTTTGGTTTGCGGGTAATCGATGGCGGACCCATGGACAGTGATGGCGCGGTCAATGGCAGCATTCTTTTCACCGGTGGCCCCCGCGACCCGTTCTGGAGTTATGCATTGGGAACACTTCTGATTCGGTTTTTCGGAATATTTATGGTTCTGGGTGTTCTGATGGTTGGCATGTTGGCAGCGGGAAAGATTTTTGTGGCTTTCGACAGGAAGATCAGCAGACGTCAACCGATATCGCTGTCTATTCCGTCATCTGCCAAAAAAAACGATGCCCCCTTAAAAATGGCCGTTCCGGCAAAAATGGCTGTACAATCGAAAGCGGAATCCGATGTGGTTGCCGCAATTGCCTGTGCCATTCATCTGTCCGGATGGAGCGGATCGGTTCCGGATCAGGATACCGCGGTTGCCGTTGCCACGGCACTGCATCTGCATTTGACGCAGCATCATGCCATCCATTCATTCGATTCCAGGAAAAATATGCCGACTTCATGGGTTCAATATGGCCGCGAAGCCCTTCAGAATGTACGTCTTCAGGCATTTCAAAGACCTGTTAACAATGGAAGAACACAAGGTTAACTTATGTGACCTGATGTCTGAACAATTACCAACCATCACCCCTATCATTTTTTTATTCAGCGAGGATGTCTCATGAAATACCAACTGGAAATCAATCAGAAAAATTTTGATGTGACCATTCAAAGCGTTTCCGGCAATATGGCGCACGTACTCGTCAACGGGCAGTCATATGATGTGCGTATCGGCAAATCCGTTGGAGAACCGGCTGTACCGGTTGTAACGGCAGCACCTGCTCCGTCATCGGTTGTGGTGGAGACTGCGCCATCGGTTCCGACACCGGTGCCTGCCCCGACACCCAAACCCGAACCCGGACCGACAGTTGGACCGGTTGAGGGAGAACCCATTCTGGCGCCGATTCCCGGATTGATTCTGGATGTCAAGGTCAGAGTCGGTGATGCCGTGGATGCCGGGCAGACCGTGGTCATCATGGAAGCCATGAAAATGGAAAACAGTCTGGTCACGCATGTGTCCGGAACCGTTCGGGATATCCGGGTTCAAAAAGGCTCCGAGGTTTCGACCGGAGATGTGATCATGATAGTGGGATGATATTGAAAGATCAGGAGGCTATCGATGAAAAAGTGGGAGTGTACGGTTTGTGGTTATATCCATGAAGGGGATGAACCCCCGGAAATATGTCCGGTCTGCGGCGCGGACAAAAGCATGTTTATAGAAATCGTTGAAGGTGCGAGTCAAGAAAAACAGCCGGTGGGACCTGTTCCTGAAGTGCAACAGATTGGACAGGCTGATTCGATAATACAGGATGATGCCAAGGCAGCACCGGTTCAGCAGACAGATGCCATGAAACCATCCGGCTCAAAATGGTCGCGATTTGGCCCTTATATTGAACCGGTGTTAAAGTTTATGGTCAAATATCATGCGCATCCCATATCAGTGCATATTCCCAATGGTGTTCTTCCGGTATCGGTTATATTTTTGATGCTTGCCGTGATGTTCAACTGCCCGGGGCTTGAAAGCGCTGCATTTTACAATCTGATTTTCGTGGCATTATCCATGCCTCTGGTCATTTTTTCAGGGGTGAATGACTGGAAAAGGCGATACCGCGGCAACATCAGCAACCTGTTTCTGGGAAAAATGATTTGCGGCGGTATTGTTTCTGTTTTCAGCATTTTTTTGGTTGTCTGGCGAACTGTCAACCCGGATGTTGTCCTGTCCGCGTCGCCTTCCAGATGGAGCTACCTGGTCTTTCATCTGATTATGCTGGCGGCAGCCATAGTTGCAGGCGCACTGGGCGGAAAACTCGTTTTCCCCAATTCCCGTGATCGTTGATCATTTTTATGGACTCAGGTTTATGGACTCAGGTTTATCGACTCAGGCACATCGGCAAAAATCAGAGAAGAAGCGGTTGATGAACCGTTAACAGGAGAAGTTGATGCGGATAGAGACTCGTACCGAGGGAGATATATTGATTGTTACGCCTCTGGATGACCGGATCGATGCGTCTGTCGCTATGGATTTCAAGGGGCATCTGTATGCCTGGATCAATGACGGAACACTTCGATTCCTTCTGGATTTAACGCATGTGGAGTTTATCGACAGCAGCGGACTGAGTGTTCTGATATCGGTTTTAAAAACCCTTGCCGGAAAAGGAGAGCTGCTTCTCTGTTCCATCAGCAACACGGTCATGTCGCTGTTCAAGCTGACCCGAATGGACCGGATTTTCAAGATATATGATTCGGTGGAAGAGGCTCTGAAAAACAACGGTCAGAAATAACAACCGGTATTTCAAACGTCGCACAACGCGTAATTGTGCGACGTTTTTCAGGTGTTTGTTTAATTTTTTAGAAATAGTCTTTCCTTATTTGGGGACTGTCACCGTATAGCTCCCATCCGGTTTGATTTTCATCTCCACGTCCAGATAATACACTTCTTTTACCTCGGGCCGCAGGTCTTTCATCATGTAATAGGATTCACCGCTTCTGGCACCGGTACCACAGATAAAGATAATGGGTTTGTCGGCAGCAACGGATTTAATCTGTTTTTCCAGTTTGTCAACCGGAATGTTGATCGCATTCTTGAGGCTTCCCTTGGCAAATTCATCCGCATCCCGAACATCGATCAGATAGACGCTGGAAGGCGCCGTCTTGACCAGGCTGTCAAACTGGGCGATATCCATCGTACCTTCCAGCTTACCTTTCTTGATGTCCCCGGCCGGCTTCTGGGGAGCTTCAGCCACGGCCTGCCATGCCGGGTATCCGGCCGAAAAGACCTTAACCTGAGTATATCCCAGTTTGATGGCTTTTTCAGCCGATTTATGGCTCAGCTTGCAGTCAAATCCGCCACAGTAAAACACCAGTGGCATGTCTTTCTTGACAGGCAGCAGATTCGTCATTTTGTCGAAGTGGGTGTCCGGAATGCTGATGGCGCCCGGAATATGCCCCTGGTCGTATTTGCCTTCCCTGGGCCTGGAATCCACCAGGACCATTTCGGATTTGGTATCGATCGCCTCTTTCACAAACTCCACCGGCACTTCGGCATAATGGCCCGGCACCTTCATCCATCCCGGAAAGCCGTCCATGTACACCTTGACGTTTTTGTAACCCAGTGCCTCGGCTTTTTGGGCTGACTTGTGACTGAGCTTGCATTCCGGCCCCTCACAGTAAAAAATCAGCAGCATGCTCTTGTCCGCAGGCAGCAGATTTGTCATTTTTTCAAACTGGGTGTCCGGAATGTTGATGGCAGTTGGAATATGACCTTTGTCGTACTTGGCCTGTTTGGGCCGGGAGTCGATCAGCAGAACATTGTCCGGTTTGGGAACCGTCACATGGGATTTGACAAAATCCACAGTGACAATGTCATGAAACATCCAGTCCTTCTCTGGCTCGGCCTGGGATGTCGCCGAGGGTGCGGGCTGGGTCGAGGCGCATCCCATAACCAGAAGGGACAAGGCCAGAATACAGGTGGAAACCAGGGTGATGTGAGTTCTTTTTGTCATAAAAAATCTCCTGTTTGCGGTAATTATGATACATGTTGAAATGATGAGTTTGTAAAGTAAACGGGTTGATGATTCCCGGCTATCAACGGATTACTGGCCACTGTCCACTGCCAATCGAATCCGTTTCACCAGGTCATCGGGTTTCTGAACGTGATCGGTTTGAATAAACACAATTTTCTTTTTTCCGACAGGGGGCAAGGCAACCAGATAGGATGTCGGTAGAACCGGTTTTGCCAGGCATTCAAAGATGGTTTTCCGTTCATCGGCGAACAGGGGAAACGGAATCCGGTTTTCTTTTTTAAAACGGGCAAGATTCCGTTTTTTGCTGCCCATGCCGATTCCAATCATTTTGACCCGGTTATTTAAATGGTCATTGGATTCGATCATGCGATAAACCTGGTTCAATATGACGATTTCATCCAGGCAGGCCAGGCAGTTTTCGTTATAGATCATGACAAGAAGATAATCGGCGCCGATGTCTTCCATCGCAATTTCCGGCCGGTCGTGCAAAATATTCAGATATGCGGCATCGGATTTGACGTTCATCATCATGAGCTGACACGAGGGAAAAACGGTTTGAGGCGTTGCATTGGCGGATGCAGCCTCAGGCTTGCTTCCGGGCAGCAATGCCGTCTGCCATGCCATGAATCCGTCAGGATATCGTCTGACATTGGTGTAGCCCAGGCGCACGGCCCATTTGGCGGCAATCGCACTTCTCAGTCAGGTGTAGCTTCGGCAGTAAATGACGATGGGTTGTTGGCTGTTGGTTCCCAGTAACTGTTTCAGGGCATTCTGTTTTTCAGGTTTGACTTCCATCCGGTCACCCAGATCGAATTCCAGATTTTTCGAACCCGGGATATGGCCATCTTCAAACTCATACGCCGGCCGAACATCCAGGATCAGGTAATCCGTGTACCGGGCCTTCAGTTCTTCCTGATGGATGAGTGTGTACCCGTCCTGTTTCGCTTCGGTCTCGGCCTGTCGCCACCAGGCCGGTTCGCCGGGAAACGCCGGAGAAACGAAAATCAGGCCGGTAATAAGTCCAATCAGACTGATATGTCTTGTGTTCCATCGAATCATGTATGCTCCGGCACCGTCGGATTCACAGCCGATTTGGCCTTCAGGTTATCCAGCCAGAGTTTGTGATGATGATGCGCATAGTCTTCCGGAACTGTTCCGGTGAACATGGAGATCAGGGCCGGCTGCTCGCCCGAGGCAATCGCCGCCATGAACACATGAATCAACAGCCCGGCAAAGACCAGACCCACGGTGATAAAATGAATCACGATGGACCATTGCACCACGTGTAATGCGGCTGCCCCGTACTGGGACAACATCATGATCACACCGGTTACGGCAATGACCACACCCCCCAGAATGGCGGGAATGGCAAACAGTTTCTGCCCGACATTATAAAATCCCTGATCCGGAATCCGGGGATCAAAACCAAACCGCTCGGCGATTTTTTCCAGAGCCCGGTACCCCAGAGTCATTTGAATACCTTTGGTGATCAGCCACAGGATGTCCCGGGGAAGCTCAACCGTCAGGATTTCACGGATGAACGGGATGACTTCCTGTCTCAACAGCAGAATTCCATAAATCAGGAATCCGCCGGCCCAGGTCACACCGCAGATTTCATGGGCCAGAAGCAGTGACTCTCCGCTGCCAAAGACGGATCGCAGCCATACGGGCCATGCCGGAAAAAGCTGAAGTGCGTCATTTCGGATCAGTCCCAGCCCGGTAAAAAGCAAAAAAATCCAGCACAGGGCATTGAACCAGTGCATGAAAATAGACAGACGGGTATGGCGATGAATGGGTTTGTCAGCCATGATATCAACCTTTCTCAGCCGGCAATTCGGGTTCATGTTTCGGTGTGTCATGCGGCATCAGAATCTGTTTTACCAGCATGGCCAGAACACCCAGTGCATTCAGGCCGACCACACTCCAGATCACGGGATTGATCAGTTTCCAGAACTGCATGGCATCTGGCTGCCTGGGCGCAACCGGCCAGTTCAATGGTGCGGTGGCAGACAGGTAATACATGTTGGGCCGGGTGTCTGCAGACGGATGAATGACCTGAATCGACCGGTTTTTTTTCAGCAGACGGGCCGCGTCGCTGTCGGGATTGTTGATGTCCCCGAACACCCGTGCTTTGGTTGGGCAGGTGGTGACACAGGCTGGCAATTCTCCCCGATCCCGTCTGTGCTGGCAGAAATCACATTTGTCCACCACGTGTTTTGTGGGATGCCGGTAGCGTGCGCCATACGGGCAGGCCGGAATGCAGGAGCCGCATCCGATACAGAGTTTGGGGTTCACCTTGACCGCGCCATCCACGTCATCTTTCCAGGTCGCGCCGGTCGGACATGCCTGAACACAGGTGGGGTTGTCACAGTGCATGCACCCGCCGGGTTGAAAATGGGTAGGCTGAAACGAATCCATCCAGGCATCATCCGCAAAGCGGGGTTGGCTGGATTTGACCCAGTTTCGCCAGTATCCTTCGGGAACCTGGTTCTCCACCTTGCAGGCCAGCATGCATGCCTTGCAGTCGATACAGGTGGATGAATCGATGACCATGGCCAGTTGCGTTTTCATGCGGCTCCTTTCCGGGTAATTTGAATAAAGGTTTCATGCATGGCCATATTGCCGGACAGTTCATCGACATGATCTTCAATCAGTTCAGCGATACATGCACCCTTGCCGTAAATCCGGCTCAGGCCGGGTGACATCGGCCCGAATCCGCTCAGCATATAAACTGTGTCCTCCCGAATTCCATTTTTCAGGCTCACAGCCAGCTCACCCCTGCCTGCCGGACTGGTCACCTCGACGCGATCACCATCCTTCAGCCCCAGCTTGCCGGCTGCTTTGGAATTCAGCCACAGGGTGTTTTCCGGCATCAATTCGTTCAGCAGTGCATTGTTTTGCGTGGTGCAGTGGGTGAAGTAGGCATTTCGTCCCACAACCAGCCGGAACCGGTTGAGCGGCCTGGGTTTTGGGGCCTGATACACAGGCAGCGGATCGACGCCGATCTGGGCGTATCGCTGATTGTATAGCTCGATTTTTTTGGAAAGCGTTTTGTAGATCTTGCCTTCATACACGCCGTAAAGCTTGCTGGGATTATAGTACACCCCATCGTCCCGTAACGCTTTTTCAGCCTGGGGAAGTCCCTTGAACTGCTGGCTGCGGTATTCATCCAGGGTGAAATCAAAAAATTCTTCCAGATTCATCCGACCGGCAAGCCCTTTCAGGATATCAAATACCGACCGGGACTCAAACAGGGGCGCAACCACGGGATCACGGGCCACCACACAGGCGCATGCAGAAGATCCCTGTAGCCCTGCGGCCGGATCCTGGCGTTCCAGGACACTGGGCGCAGGCAGTACCAGATCCGACATCCATGCGGTGTCACTCATGGTGATATCAACAGTCAGAACGAATTCCATCTGGTTGATCATTTCGATGGTTTTCTTCCGGTTGGCAAGCGACTGCATGGGATTGTACTTGTACACAAACCACCCCTTGACCGGGTATGGTTTTTGCGAAATGATGGCATCCCGCAGATGTTTGAAAGACCCTTCTTCTTCAAACATCATGTTGGCCATGCCATGATCCAGCCGGTTTTCCGGATTGTCGTCATAAAACGGCGCTTCCGGCAGTTCGGGGTTGCTGAGACCGACCTGCCTGGCAGCCAGAAGACCTCCTGGCGTGTCCCAGTTTCCGAGCAGTGCATTGACAATGGCCATGGACCGCCGCATTTGTGTGGAATTGACATAATCAGATGTCCGCCGGCCCGGATAAATCATGGCGGACGGCGCAGCGGCGGCCAGCTCCCGGGCAATACGTCGAATGGCATCTGCCGGAATTTCACATTCTTTCTCGGCCCATTCGGGTGAATAGGGTTGAACATGAATGGTCAGTTCGTCGATTCCATAGAGCTTTTCCTGAGCATAGGATGCGTTATACAATTTTTCCTTCGTGATGACATGAGCCAGAGCCATAAAAAATGCCATATCGGTTCCGGGCTTTACCGGAAACCATTCATGTGCCAGACTTGCGGTTTTGGTATATCGCGGGTCCAGAACCACGATTTTGCAGCCGTTTTTCTTTGCGGTCATGAGATCGATGCTGTCCGGCGTGATGATGGCCTCAAAGGGGTTGGCGCCGACAATGATGATGTACCGTGAATGCAGCACATCGGCAAACGGCACTTCGCCAAACGTGTCCAGATAGGCCCGATTCCGGCTGAGAAGACAGGACGACTCATGCGTGGCGATGTTGTATGAGCCGAATACTTCGGCAAACCAGTGAACAAAGGTGGACTGGGAATCCGAACCGGGTGTAAACAGCACGCCGCACCGGGTGTATTCCTTTGCAATTTTCAAAAACTTTTCCGCAGCAATAGCAAGCGCCTGATCCCATGAGATCCGTTCCCATTTGCCTTCTCCACGGTTTCCTTTTCTGACCAGGGGATATTTCAGACGGTCCGGATCATACATCTGCTGAATACCGGCGTTACCCCGCGCGCAGAGCATACCCCTGGATTTCAGAAACTTGGGATTGGGATCCAGTTTGGTCACCACGCCGTTTTCGACACGGGCGATCAGACCGCAGGCATTCAGGCACATGCCGCAGACCGAATATTTATGTTCAACCGATGGATTTCCGCTTTTTTTGCCATCCTTCACCAGGGCATGAACAACCGGTGTCCGGCTGCCTGCAGCATAGGCTGCCGCCGATGCGCCGGACCATTTCAGAAAATTCCGTCTTGACAGAGATGGGTCGAGTGGAGAGGACATGATTTTTATCCTGACAGATTTGATGGATCGGGAGCCCAGCAGCCATTCATGAACAGCAGACCGTTCATCCCTTGCGCGTCATTTATTTGCATTTTGCCGGAGATGGCGAGTCAAACGCATGTTCCCACATATATGCGTAAATATCGTTGATATCCTCCGGGGTCAGTTTTTCCCATTCGGCCTTGCAGGCAAAATCCTTATACTTGTCGGCTGCAAAGGCGCTATCCCACTGGGCCTGGGTTTTGTTGGACGGGCTCATTTCCTGGGCTTTCCCGCCTTCCATATGGCATTCACGACAACTTTTTCGGAACGTGTATTTGCCTTTGCGTCCATTACCGCCTTTTTCGGCCCCCATCAGGGATGCGGCAAAAACAGTCAGTAAAACCAGGGTGATGATGCTGATCAATGTACGTTTCATGTTGATGAACCTCCTGTTTTAAATCCTTGAGAAAATTGCCTGTCGAATTTGTGGTCAACGGTTGTTTGATTACCATACAAAGCAAAGTGTGTGCCATCATGAAAAATATTTCTAACAACTCGAATTTGATTGGAATAAAAGTATCAGGTCTGCCTTGAATTTACGCGGTTTCAGTGTTACTGTTAAATAACGTTAACTTAACAGATTAACACTTTCTCAATTGGATACGCATTCGATGGATATTGTCAAATACTGGAAAACCATTGTCGATACGCTCCAGGACGGTCTGATGGTCGTGGATCCGATCGGAAACATTGTTGCAGTGAATCCGGCTGCTGAAAAACTGACTGGATATTCAGCCGATGAGCTGGTCGGAAGCAATTGCAGGGAACTGAACTGCACCGGCTGCAAAATAATCGGAACGGGATCCGCAGAAAAGTGGTGCGGTCTGTTTTTATCCGGTCAGGTTCGGGCCAAACAGTGCATGATCACATCCAAAAACGGGCGGGCGATTCATGTGGTCAAAAACGCTTCGATTCTGAAGGATGAAAACGGCAAAATTATGGGGGCGGTTGAAACCTTCAGTGATGTATCGGTTATCATTCAGCAGCAGCAGGAAATTGCATCCCTTCGCAGATCATTTCACCTGGATGACGGGTATCACGGCATTCTGGGAAAGTCCCCGGTCATGCAACGCATGTTTGAGTTGATTGACAGCGTGTCCCAGTCCGATGCGCCCGTTCTGATTCAGGGGGCAAGCGGAACCGGCAAAGAACTGATTGCCCGGTCCATTCATGACACCAGTCTGCGAAAGAGCCGTCCCTTTATAAAGGTCAACTGCGCCGCCTTAAACGAAAACCTTCTGGAAAGCGAGCTTTTCGGACATGTCAAAGGCGCCTATACCGGTGCAGACCGTGCCCGGATCGGCCGGTTTGAAGCGGCTCACGGCGGAACCATATTTCTGGATGAAATCGGCGATATTCCGTTGTCAACCCAGGTCAAACTGCTGCGGGTTCTGGAGGAAAAGGAGATTGAACGGGTTGGAGATCACAAAACCATTCCGGTCAATGTCCGCATCGTGTCGGCAACCCACAAGAATCTGGAATTTCTGATCAAGCAGGGCCTGTTTCGGGAAGATCTATTCTTCCGGATCAATGTTTTCCCCCTGGAATGTCCCTCCCTGGTGGATCGGAGCGAGGATATTCCGGTCATTGTTCAACATTTTATTGAGCAGAACAATTTTAAAAGCGGCAAAAAAATTCTGGGACTGACATCCGAAGCCATGGAAAAACTGATGACCCATGCCTGGCCCGGAAATGTGCGGGAGCTGCGCAACGTCATCGAATACGCGTTTGTATTGTGTTCCGGGGAATGGATCGGCATGGAGCATTTACCCAGAAAAATTCTTGAGGAGACTCCTTCAGACTGCGGCAGTCCTGTCGAAGCGAAAATGGAACGGGAAAAACTGCTGCGCGTTCTCCGTCAGGTCAGCGGCAACCAGTCGGAAGCCGCACGAATATTGGATGTCAGCCGCGTGACGATCTGGAAACGAATCAAAAAATATGGAATCGATCTCACATCCCTTTCAACATAGATGCTTCCAATCCCTTGTATTGATGCCGAATATTACGCCTGAGTACGTCACAAGGGTTGACAATTGAAAAATCTGGTTAATTTTTTGCCATTAATCGTGGGCAATTATGAATAGCTACGGAATGAGTGAACCATCTCAGGCAAACAGGAGTTGTTCGAATTATGAAAAAGGAAACCTTTCAGTTCAAAACCGAAGTCCAGCAGTTGTTAAATCTCATCATCAATTCGCTTTATTCCAACAAGGAAATTTTCTTGCGAGAGCTGATATCCAATGCATCCGATGCCATTGACAAGCTTCGGTTCAAGGCTCAGACCGAACCTGAAGTGCTGGGCAGCGACTCGGGATTAAAAATCAAAATCACGCGGGACGGCATCCGGCAGACACTGGAGGTGTCCGACAACGGCATCGGCATGACCTATAATGAGGTGATTGAGAACATTGGAACCATCGCCAAAAGCGGTACTGCGGCGTTTCTGGATGCCATTTCCCAGTCCCAGCAGCAGGATGCCCTGACGCCGGAACTGATCGGGCAGTTTGGTGTGGGATTTTACAGCGCATTCATGGTGGCAGACCGGGTGACGCTTCTGACCCGGGCCGTCGGAGAAGAAAAGGCCACGTTGTGGGAGTCTCTTGGGGACGGGGCCTACACCATCGAAGAGTCATCCAGACCATCGCGTGGCACGACCATCACCCTGCATCTGAAAAAACGGGAAAAGGATGAGCCCGATTTTACGGAAGAATGGGCCATCCGCAGAATCATCAAGCAACATTCAGATTTTGTCACCTATCCCATTGTCATGGATGTTGAAAAGGATGAACCCATTCCGGAAAAGGAGCTGATCCTGGATAAGGACGGCAAACCCGTCGGTCAGACGACCCGGAAGGTTGTGGTTGAAGAAACGCTCAATTCCATGAAGGCGATCTGGCTGAAGGACAAAAAAGACGTCACGAAGGAAGAATATGACGAATTTTATAAACACATCAGCCACGACTGGAATGCCCCTTCAACCCATCTGCATCTGAAATTCGAGGGCGCGACCGAATACAGTGCGCTACTCTATATTCCATCCCAGGTTCCGTTTGACCTGTTTAATCCGGAAAAAAAACATGGCATTCAGCTTTACTGCAAGCGGGTCTTCATCATGGAGGACTGCGAGGAGTTAATGCCCGAGTATTTCCGGTTTATCAAGGGTGTTGTGGATGCCCCGGATTTGAATCTGAACATCAGCCGGGAAATTTTGCAGCAGGACCGGCTGGTCACAAATATCCGAAAAAATCTGGTGAAAAAATTGCTCGAAGTCCTGGAAGGAATGGATAAAGAGGCCTACGAGAAATTTTTCTCGGAATTCGGGCATATTCTCAAGGTTGGCATTCACACGGATATGGACAACCAGAAGCGGCTTGCGGGTCTGGTCCGGTATAAAACCACCAAATCCGACGGGAAATGGATGTCCCTGGCCGAATATATCGCCAACATGAAGGCGGAACAGAAAGACATTTACTACATTACCGGCGACAACCTGTCATCTCTCATGAACAGCCCCCATATCGAAAAGCTGAAGGAAAAAGATTATGAGGTCCTGCTCATGATTGATCCGATCGATGAATGGGTGGTGCAATCACTTCATGAGTTTGATGGCAAGTCCTTCAAAAGTGCGGAAAAAGGTGATCTGGATGTGGATCACATCGATGACCAGAAAAAAGAGGAATACAACGCCCTGTTCGGATTTATCAAGGCAGCCCTGGAAGACCGGGTCAAGGAGGTCAAGCCCTCCACCCATCTGAAAGACAGCCTGTCCTGTCTGTCCGGAAATTCCTATGACATGAGCATGTACATGGAAAAGATACTTAAGGCAACGGGCCAGAAAGGTCCCGAAATCAAGCGGGTGCTGGAGCTGAACATGGACCATGTGATCATGGCCAAAATCAAGACCATGTATGATGAAAACCGGGACAATCCGGCACTGAAGGACTACAGCCAACTGTTATATGACATGGCCGTGATCAGCGAAGGCGGAAAAATCGACAATCCGTCCCATTTCCATAAACTGATCGGTGACATGTTGAACACGATCCTGACCCGCTAATATATAGAATGCGGAGACGTGATGGCATTGTCTCCGCATTTCTTCTCTGTTTGCGCCTCCATTTATTTTTTACAATCTTTACGATCAGTCTTTCAACGCCATAATCGTGTATCCATTCGCATTCAAAATGACTCATTTGTGGATTTTGCGGCGATGCTCCGCGTTCGGTCAACGGATTTTCCCTTTCTGCAGTGATTGTGTGTCTGGTGGTGGCAGGAGGCGATCATGTGTGCCAGATTGGCCACCTGAACACATTGCTTAATGACAGCATTCTGAAAATTCGGCTGCGCGCATCGCATGGCCATGAGAAATTTCGAACGAAGTTCGATTACCTGGTCCTCCAGATCATCCAGAATTGCCAGGGCAACTTCTGTTTCCCAGGCGGACAGGGAACTATCAAAGACATGTAGTTCTTCTTCCATTTTTTCTGAAAACCATGCCAGGCTTTCTCTGACCGGAATGGTGTTGCTTTTTTTTGTATTCATGGATGGAATCGGCACAATAACCGCGTTTCGATTGGTATGTATCTCTTGAACCGTATATTTGATATCTCTTGTCGTGGCTCTCATTTCGCCTCCTGAATCTGATCCGAAACCATTGGGTGCAACCTTACCCTATTTTCGACCAATTAATTTAGGCTATATCCATTTATGATGTTTCAAGGCATATCACTCGGTTTTCATCTTTTCTTTATGTCGCCGCATAAGCGATGCAAGGGCTTCCTTCTGCTCGGGCCGCAAAGATTTATGAAATTCCACAATCAGTCCGATAAACCGATCTGAATACAGCAGGACCGTTTCAGTGTGTGCTTCCACCTGCTGCTTGATCCATTTTGAATCCATCTGATCGGAACGAACCTGAATAAGCAGTTCGTTGAAACGTTTACTGCGTTGATCAGCAAGCAGGGATCGTGTCTTGCGTATTTCCGCTTTGATGGCATCCAGTTTTATTTTCTGGTCGTCATTCAGGTTCAGTTCACGTGACAATTTATCCGTGAACGTATCGATTCTTTCCATAGTGCCATGAACTCTATCATGACATCCCGCGATTCCGATTCCAACGGCACATATCAGGGTGAGGATTGCAAGCGATTTGAATTGATTTCTGCATCGGATTCTGTTTTTCATGATCTGTCTCCAGTTGTGGTATAAGGTTAGAATATTCAATCCAACAGAAATATCACTGAAAAAGCTATTTTTCATTTGAGTACAATGTAACACCACCGATTTGTAAAATCTTTTCAGCGTTGCAACAGATTGTAAAAAAATGTAACCCTGTCAAAGAGAAGTGGCGTGAATATGCAAACAGCCGTCATTCCGGCTTTCTCCGGAATGACGGCTGTTTGACATTTTAACCATCGGGCGGAACGCCAACTGCCTTGATTCAGGAGCCATCAACCATGGGTAACCCCTGGAGGAACCAACCGGCCGTTCCGGATATTTTGATTGTGAATTCAGGTAAATATTGATAATTTTCATCCATTATGAAAATTACTTCAAACCAGGGCACGACGACATATCCCCGGGTTATGGTTGTTGATGACGATGTAAAACTGAACCGTCTGCTTGTGAATTTCATGAGTCAGTACGGATTTGAGGTTCATGGCGTGCTGACGCCTTCTGAGGCATGGGTTCAACTTCCAAAATTTCAGCCCGAAATAATCATTCTGGATTACATGCTGCCGGAAACCAACGGATTTGAGTTTCTGCGGAAACTGCGAAAAACATCGGAACTGCCGGTCATCATGCTGACGGCACGTGGTGATCCGAACGACCGGATCGCAGGGCTGGAACTTGGGGCAGATGATTATCTGTCGAAACCGTTTGAACCCCGTGAACTGGTAGCCCGGATTCAGGCAGTGTTACGTCGCACCGATCTGCGCAGATTATCCAGGGCTGAAATTTTGCCGGCATGTATTCGCGCCGGCGATCTTGAACTGTTTATTGAAAGACGTGAGGTTTGTCTTCATGGGAAAAACCTGGATTTTTCATCAGCGGAATTCGAAATCCTGAAAGATTTAATGGTGCATTCCGGAGTCATTCGAACCCGTGACCAGATACTCGATCAAGTCAAAGGCATGAATGCGGATATTTTTACCCGCACAATTGATGTCACCCTCAGCCGTATTCGGCAGAAACTGGGTGAAGATCCGAAACATCCCGTTTTTATCAGGACGATTTATGGAGGAGGTTATCTCTTTATTCCTCCGGTGGAAAGATGATCATGCGCACGCGATATGGTACCCATTCCGTTTACTGGCGTCTCCTGGTGATTTACGGAGCGACCTGCGTGCTGATCATTCTTGTTCTGGGGGGAGGCATCAAGTATGCCATAAAACCACGCGTCATTTTACAGTCTGCGATTGTCGCAAATGTCCAGGCATATATGGATTCGTTGATCCGGGAAATCGGTATCCCCCCGTCTGTCAGTCTGGCTGACAACCTCAGTAAACGATTGGATCTGGATATCCAGATCTGGGGGCCGGACATCGTGTGGTTTTCGATTCCGGATCTCCCGGATATCGAAGCGTTTAAACAAAAAAGTGGCCAGTTTATTCCGGGCTTCAATTTTGGAAGAATCGGAAGACGATTGTTTTATTTTGAATCCCGCGGCGAATTTGTCTATGCATTTTCCGTTTCAAATGAGCCGATACAATGGATTCATTATGAAATGGGTGTGATCGCTTTGCTGCTGATTCTGACAGTGCTCGGTGGAAGCTTTTTGCTTCTGAAACTTCTGCTGAAACCTGTCAGGGTCCTGATTTCGGGTATCACCGAGGTTGGGCGCGGGAATTTTGATTATCGTATCCGTGCAGGGCATCGTGACGAATTTGCCGAGATCGGATCGGCGTTCAATAACATGACCGGACATGTACAGGAGATGCTGGTCCGGAAGGAACGGCTTCTTGTGGATGTCAGTCATGAGCTTCGAACCCCACTTACACGAATCCGCCTGGCCCTTGAAATGCCGTCTTCGGATTGGGAAAACACCAGAGAGTGCATTGCGGAAGATGTTCGAGAACTTGATGGAATGATTCAGGAACTTCTGGAAAGTTCAAGAATAGATGCGTTTTATGGTCAATTGAAGAAGGAGCGCGTTGCCTGTAATGCCCTTGTTGAGAGCGTTGTAAATGGTTTTGAAGAAGAGAACAGGCGACTCAGGGTCATATCCAGGGAGAGTTTTGGATTGTACTGGGTTGTTGATGTGGCCCGCATGAAGGTTCTGTTAAAGAATCTCATTGAAAATGCTTTGAAATATTCACCAGTGGATGCGGGACCTGTTGAAGTCTCTGTCGCAAAAAACGGAAAATGGGTTGATCTTCTGGTATGCGATCATGGTCCGGGTGTTCCTGAAAGCGAGAAAGAACGCATTTTTGAAGCGTTTTACCGTATCGACGGTTCCAGAAGCAGAGAAACAGGCGGTTTTGGCATTGGCCTCAGTCTTTGCCGAAAAATTGCCATCGCCCACGAAGGAACGATTCATGTCGAAGATGCGCCTGGCGGTGGTGCCTGTTTTGCCGTTCGATTGCCTGCCGGTTGATGCTTACCCTGACCCTGGTCTTCACGGTTTTTGGAAGCCAATGACTGCCGCGGTTTATTGCCAGACGCATCGCAGCCTGAGTCAGCCCCCATTTCAAGCCTGTTTCCGAGTATCTCTTCAACCCAATAACACAGGGTAGTCGGTATAGCCCTTGGGACCGGGCGTGTAGAACGTCGACATATCCGGCGTGTTCTCGGTCGCACCGGTTTTCCATCGGGTCACCAGATCGGAATTGGCAAGGAAAGGTCGTCCTACGGCGATGAGATCACATTTACCCTCAGCCAGGTCGCTTTCAGCCCGTTTGGCATCGTAACCGCCGGAGAGAATCAACTTACGCGTGAATTGCTTGCGAAATGCCGCCTTCATGGAATCAGGTACTGGCGGCGCGCCCATGGGCGAGTGATCCACAAGGTGGACATAAACCAGCCCGCGGGCGTCGAGTTGTTGTGCCAGGTAGATATAGTCCGAGGCCATCGCATCGTACACCGGCATGTCATTGAACACACCGAAAGGTGAAAGCCGTATGCCGACCTTCTCCTTCCCGATGGCACCAATTACCGCCTCAACCACTTCCAGCACAAAACGCACACGGTTCTGGATCGGACCACCATAACCATCGGTGCGCTGATTCGTATTCGGACGGATGAACTGTTCGAGCAGATAGCCATTCGCGCTGTGCAACTCGATGCCGTCAAACCCCGCTGTCACGGCATTCTTTGCAGCCTGACCAAACTCCTCAATGGCGGACGTCATGTCCGCACGGGACATGGCCTGCGGCACGGGATGTGGTTTCATACCTTCGGCATCCGTGTACATCTCGCCGCTGGCTGCCACGGCAGATGGCGCCAGCACGCGTCCTCCCGGAGGCAAATTCAGTTGATGGGCAATTCGCCCGCAGTGCATGAGCTGAACAAAAATTTTCGCCCCTCCGGCGTGAACCGCATCGGTGATGCGTCGCCATCCCTCGACTTGGATTGAAGAAAATATACCCGGTATGCGCGGATAACCCAATCCGTTGGGTGAAGGCGAAGTTCCCTCGGTAATAATGAGTCCTGCTGTGTCGCGCTGCGCGTAATACGCCACCATGAGTGCATTGGGGATATTGTCGGTGGCGCGGCTGCGCGTCATCGGCGCCATGACCAGATGATTCTGTAATGTCAGATGGCTGAGAACGGTTTTCGAGAATAAAATTGACATGCCCGAGTCCTTTAGAAGTGTATTTTGGTACCAACAAATCATGTCTTCCACAGAAAGGCGTCTATGCGATCCGTTTAACAGCAAACGACAAGAAAAAAATCGGGATCAGAGGCGGGGCAGAACCTTTTCGGCAATGCGCCGGGCGAGATCGAGGTTTTCCGGCTTGCTTGTGTTGCCGACCGAAATAAGCACATACACGTCACCTTTTATGATGTGCAAACCAGGTGTTCCCCAGCAGGCATCATCCCCGACTCCCGGGACCATTTTTACCGGATCAAGCATTTCCTTTGTGCTGTTATAGATCTTCGCCGCATTTTGTCCCTGCTTTTGAATTGCCGGAGCCATATCGTCCGTGCGAACGACAGAAACCTGAATGAGTCGTGAAGAAGAAACCGTTGTGTAGAGGCACATCTTCTGGCCTAAAGGATTCTTCGTTTCTTTCGTCTCTGAGTCTTTGACCGGTTCGCCGACAAGGGCTTCCACCTCCGCTTTTGTGAGAAGCCCGCATGGATCAAACGAACCGGCGGCAGATGCCGTTCCCCAGATGATGGTCAAGAGCAGAATGATGGTACTGGCGTTGCGTTTTTTGTGCATAATCGAACTCCCTGTATGTGTGATCCTGTCAGACAATTCTTACTGAATAAACGTATCAAATGCAAGGGAGGAAAGATAGGGTGAAGCGTTCACTCTCTGAAATTAATGTCTATAGCTTTCAAGATAAAGATTTCGGGTGCGTGTTCGCTCGGGGATGGCCGGAAGCTTTTCAAGGCGTTCGCCGCTGCCTATCCCTGCTGCCTTGTGAAATGAATTTTCTGACAGTCTATAAAAGTGTTATTTCCGCTGGTGTATCACGGATGTCATCGAAAATCAGATATTGTGATGTTCTGTGTTGAAATGGTATATGAAAATAAGAAGGGAAATAACAACATCTTATGAAAATTCAAATCGACTATCCGGATAAAACCGTAGTTACCGTAGAAACCCGACTGCGCATAACAGACCTGAGTTCATCGGGGCACCTGGGTTTTGATAATTTGGTGGCCATCATCAACGATGCGTCGGCCCAATTTTTTGAATCCCGTGGAATCCAACGAAAACAGGGTCACATCGAAACCATTTATACCGATCTGGGTGTATCCTATCAATCGGAGACGTTTTATGGGGATGTCCTGATCATTGAAATGGCTATTGGCGAGACGTATGCCAAGGGGTTCGATCTGATGTTCCGGGTCAACAGCCAAATAACTGGGAAAATCGTGGCCCTTGCCAAAATCGGGATTCTGTTTTTTGACTATCAAATCCGGCAGGCCGTGCCGATACCGGATGGGGTGCTATGATCGATAGGGGCTGGCGTGATATTTCCGAACTTCAACCGATTTTTCAGAAAAAATGGACTGATTTCCAGGATTCCCTCAACCGGCAACACATTATCCTCCCGGACAATTCACACGTTCTGACATCGATTCCCACCGTGTTTACCTTCAGTGACTTTATCGCCCAGAATGCCATCCGACATCCGCATCTGGTTGCCGAACTGATGGAAAGCGGTGATCTGCGTCGATCATATGACGCAACAGCGTATGACAATGGTTTGAAATCGCTTTCGACCGATATTTCCGATGAAGCCGGCCTTGCCAAAGCACTTCGGCGTTTTCGAAACCGGGAAATGATCCGGATTGCCTGGCGGGACATTGCCGAATGGGCGGATCTGTCAGAAACCATGACCGAGTTGTCCTCCCTGGCCGAAGCCTGTCTAAACCATGCCGTTTGTCATCTGTCCGGCTGGTTGCATCCGGAAATCGGAACACCCGTTGCCGCTGATGGAACGGTTCAGAAATTGGTGGTGCTGGGCATGGGCAAGCTGGGTGCGAAAGAATTGAATTTTTCATCCGACATCGATCTGATTTTTGCCTATCCCCAGGCCGGAAACACCCGGGAAGGCCGAAAAATAGTCAGCAACGAACAGTTTTTCACCCATCTCTGCCGCAAACTGATCACGGTTATCAGTCAGCCGGGCACCGACGGTTTGGTCTTTCGAATCGATATGAATCTCAGGCCCTATGGCGAAAATGGCCCGCTGATCATGAATTTCGACGCCATGGAAGACTATTATCTCAGGCAGGGCCGGGAATGGGAACGATATGCATGGATCAAGGCCAGGGCAGTGGCCGGGGATATCGATGCCGGCAATCAACTACTGAACAGCCTGAAGCCGTTTATCTATCGCCGATATCTGGACTATGGCGTCTATGATTCGCTTCGGGAAATGAAGCTGAAAATTTCTCATGAAAACCGGCGCAAGGGAATGTCCGGAAACATCAAACTGGGCCCTGGAGGCATTCGGGAAATTGAATTTTTTGGTCAGATATTCCAATTGATCCGTGGGGGTGTATCACCGGATCTGCAGGACCGATCCATTTTGAACATTCTGAAGCGGCTGGTCAGCCATCACATCATTTCGAACGACATCTGTCATGAACTGACCCGTGCCTATCATTTTCTTCGAAAAACCGAACATCGCCTTCAACAGGTGGCCGATCAACAGACCCACCAACTGCCCGTCGAGCCCTTTGACATGCTGCGGTTGTCAGCCGGCATGGGATATTCTGATCCAATCCGGTTTCAGACCGACCTGTCTCATTACATGAATCGGGTTCACCATCATTTCAGTTCCCTGCTGACGCATCATCATGCCACAGATGAGTCGGCTGATTCCAATGAAGATGCATGCCGGTCGATCTGGCTGGAGCACGGTGATCGCGAAGCCAGCCTTCATGCGTTGGATCAAATCGGATTTCAGAATCCGCAGCGGGTCATGGATCTGCTGAATAATCTCAGGAACAGCCCGTCCATTCGGGCAATGAGTGCAGAGGGTAAAAAACGGCTGGATCGGTTGATGCCCCTGATTCTTGACGCGGCATCGCAGGCTGATGATCCCGAGCAGGTTCTGGACCGGATTATCAATATTTTACGCGCTATCGAGCGCCGCACCAGTTATCTGTCACTGTTGATCGAAAACCCGCAGGCACTGAAACAGTTGGTCCGTCTGGCCAGTGCCAGCCCGTTGATTGTCACGTTTTTATCCCGGTATCCGGTTCTGCTCGACGAACTTATGGATACCCGGATTTTGTACAATCCCCCCAGAAAACAGGAGATGGAAACCGAGGTTCAGGAAAAACTGAAATCAATTCCATCTGATGAGCTGGAATACCAGATCGAACAGATGTGTATTTTCCAGCAGGTCAACATGTTTCGGGTGGTTGCAGCCGATGTCGCCGGGGTACTCCCGCTGATGCGGACCAGCGACCATCTGACAGAGCTGGCTGAAACCATTATCGATCAGGTACTGGCCCTGTCCTGGGATTATCTTGTGGAAAAGCATGGCATGCCGTCATGTGTCATATCGCCAGATAATGGCATCGGATTTGTAGTAGTCGCGTATGGAAAATTGGGTGGCATCGAGCTGGGTTATTCATCCGATCTGGATCTGGTCTTTCTGCACGCCGCATCACCAGGCAATACGGTGGGCGGCAGGTCGCCGGTTGATAACGCGCAGTTTTATGCCAGACTGGGGCAGCGGATCATCCATATCCTGACGTCCAGAACGCGGGCAGGCAGACTGTATGAAACCGACATGCGACTGAGGCCGGACGGCATATCCGGTATTCTGGTGAGTCACATTGATACGTTTGAACGGTATCAGCTTGAAAAGGCCTGGACCTGGGAGCATCAGGCGCTGGCCCGGGCCCGCCCGGTCAGCGGCGATTTGAGCCTGGCCGACCGGTTTGAAACCATTCGAAAGCAGATATTGAGCCGGATTCCAGATCCGGTCCAGTTGAAAAAAAATGTGCGGAACATGCGCAGGCAGCTTCTGCGGGAACATGCCCGTTCGGAATCGTTGGATTTTGATCTGAAAAATGACCGGGGAGGCATCATTGATATCGAGTTTCTGGTTCAGTATCTGGTGTTGCTCAAATCCTGCGATCATCCCGATCTGGTTCAGTGGACAGATAATGTCCGGCAGCTCACCACTCTGATCGAGACCGGCATCATACCGGAGCATCAGGCATTTTTCCTCAAGGAAGCCTATTTGACCTATCGGGCAACAGTCCACCGCCTGAGTCTTCAGGAAAAACCGGCGGTGGTTCCGGCAGACCGGTTTCGGCGTATCCGCCAGAATGTCATCCGGCTATGGAACCGGTATCTGGGGAAAGGAAGTGCTTGAAAAACGGGTTCCAAGAATTGTCAGATCGATCATGAATCCAGCAATGCCCGGATATCGTCAATTTTTTTCTTGATTCCGGTATACCCCTCTTCAATCGTACGTTCGACCTGGTCAAAGTCCATCATCTTCAGATCTCCCAGGCGGGGCTGAATGAGAATATCGGGCGGATCCACCGCCAAATTGATTCGGGTGATCCGATTCTGCATGATGCTGATGGATGTCATGACCGTCTCGATGATATCCGGAGTTCCGGATTCTTTTTTCAGGAGTTCGTTCAGTTTGTTTGTAAAGCTGTCTTCCGCATTTTCGTAATAATCCACCAGTTTTTTCATCAGCTCGCTGTTATACCATCGCGGCTCATGGGTCGGTTTTTCTTCCTCATAGACCGTTTTTTTACATACTTTCTTCCGGGAGCCGTTTCCACAGTTAAGCTCCACTGCAATCACGACATCCGCAGCCATTGCCCGGGCGACGCCAACGGGTACCGGATCCACCAGCCCCCCATCCACCAGCCAACGGTTGTTTACCCGCGTAGGGGCAAAAAGACCTGGAACCGACATGGTTGCGCGAAGCGCATCCAGCAGTTTTCCGGATTTCAATATGACTTTTTCACCGGTTTCCAGGTCAGTCGCAACCATCATCACCGGAATCTTAAGATCAGAAAAGTATGCCGCCGCGGTATGAATGGAAAACAGTTCATGGATTTTTTTGGTGCCATCCAGAAGTCCGGATCGGGGAAAGACCACATCAAAGTATGAAAACACTTTTTTCCCATCCATTTTTAGAACAAATGTCTTCAGGCTTTTTAGGCCGCCACTGGCATAGAGGGCGCTTACATAGGATCCAATACTGCAGCCTGCCAAATAATCGATAGGAATTTTTTCTTCTTCCAGCGCTTCTATCGCGCCGATATGAGCCCAACCTCGGGAGGATCCGCTACCCAAAACAAGGCCGACGGTTTTTCGTTGTGACATATGTTTCTCCTGAAAAAATCAATCCGCGACACATCGATGTTGAATTAAACCTGGACTTTCTATATGCTTTCCAGTCCAGGAGGAATACCATGATGAAGGTCAGATATTTTTGTTCAATCTTGATGCTGTTGGCCTGCTTGACCGATGCAACCCATACCCATGCGGACGACCGAGTCAGTCTGGGAGAGTATCTTTTAAAAGTTCAGCGTTACACGGACGCGATAGACGTTTATGATGAACTGATCGGTCAAAAATCCCGCGATTACAAGCTCTATCACAATCGGGGGGTTGCCATGCTGCATACCGGGCAACTGGACAAGGCGATATCCGATTTCAACAAGGCCATCGAGCTGAATCCCAAGGATGCGGAATCCCATAACAGCCGGGGTGTGGCCTGGTTTTACAAGAACAATTTCGATCAGGCCATATCCGACTATTCCCGTGCCATTGAGCTGAACCCCAAATTTACCCGTGCCTATAATCAACTGGCCTGGATATTGTCGGCATGCCCGGATCAAAAATACAGAAACGGCGCACGGGCGGTTGAGATTGCCAAAAAAGCGGTTGAACTGGAACCAAGCGCTTACCATTATGATACGCTGGCAGCCGCTTATGCAGAAGCCGGACAGTTTAAGGATGCCGTCAAAATTCAGAAACGGGCGCTGCTGATGCAGTTGACCGAAGGCCGAACCCAGGCACTGGAAAAATATACCGAGCGGCTTCGCACATACGAGGCCCAAAAACCGTGGCGGGAAAAAAATGCCGCTGGCATGAAGCGTACCGAAACACCCTCACTGACAGCCGCTTCGACACCGGTTCAGACCCGAATTGAAATATCCCCGATTGAAACGCCGCCGGTCAAAACATCTGCCTCCCCACCCGCATCCAAAGAAACAGCGGGGAATCCGCCGGATATCCTATCAACACCTGCGCAGACCACTGTGGATACGTCCGCCATAAAACCCGTACCAGAGCAGATCTCAGGCAACGCATCGCCCACAAAGGCGGGTCCGGAAAAGCACTTTGCCGAAGGCATATCCACCTATCCCTATACCATATTGATCGGGGCCAGCCAGTATCGGCAAAAGGCAAACCGCATCGCCATGAAAATGCGATCCCGGGGGGATATGGCCTTTGTTTCCAACGAGGTCACACCAGATAATATTGAATGGCATCGCATTTTTGTCGGGCAGTTCAAAAATCAGGCAGATGCCAGAAAAAAAATTGAGGAGCTGCTGAATCGAAAATTCAGGGATCCCCAGGTGGTTCAAATGCCTTTTGCCGTACAGGTCGCTTTGGCAGTCGGGGAGATGGATGCCAAAAAACGGGAATCCAATTTTCTGGCCATGGGTTACATCGTGTATTCGACTCCGGATGCACAGAACCCCGGCAAATTCAGAATCCTGATTGGTGCCTATGAGACCGAGGACGCTGCTGTCAAACTGATGCAGAATCTCCAGGACGCCGGCCTCAAACCCCGCCTTGTCAGGCGTTAGGCTGTCGGAAAGAAATAAATTCACTGGATTGCGCCGGATTTTGGTTCGTCTACAAGGCACATCCGTCGGTGCATATCGGGATATGTGCCGGTGGATGTAACGAAGTAGACGGGCCAAAAGACAAGCAAGATGTGGATTTATTCCTTTCCGACAGCCTTAATGGGCTTCGGCCCAGTTGTCACCAACGGCGATATTGACCTTCAGCGGAACCTTCAACTCCCAGACGTTTTCCATGATGTCTGTGACCAACCGCATCAAATCATCCAGTTCATTGTTTGGAACTTCAAAGACCAGCTCATCATGGACAGTCAGTAGCATGGCAGATGCCATCTTTCTAACCCCCATTGCCTGATCCATTCGAATCATGGCAATTTTGATCAGATCTGCGGCGGTTCCCTGAATCGGCGTATTGACCGCAATCCGCTCGGCAAACTGACGGATCACCGTATTGGTGCTGTTGATATCTGACAGCAGCCGGATTCTTCCCAGCAGGGTGCTGGTTTGCCGGGATATGCGAACCTCCTGAATGGTTCGATCGATAAATGTTTTAACTCCCCGGTACCTGTCAAAATAATGGTCAATATACGTTTTGGCCATTTTCTGGGAAATCCCCAGCTCTTTTGACAGGCTGAACGCACCCATTCCATAGAGAATGCCGAAATTGATCACCTTGGCCTGCCGCCGGAGTTCCGGTGTAACCTGATCGGGTGCCACTTGAAACACCTCGGATGCAGTCCGGGTATGGATGTCCTGATTTTCCAGAAAGGACTGAATCAGTATTGGATCGTCAGAGCAGTGCGCCAGAATGCGAAGCTCAATCTGGGAGTAGTCCGCCGCAACCATGCGAAATCCACTTGTTGGAACAAAGGCCCGGCGGATATCGCGGCCTTCTTCGGTGCGAATCGGAATGTTCTGAAGATTGGGGTCAGAACTGCTGAGCCGGCCTGTTGCCGTGACGGTCTGATTGTATGAGGTGTGAATCCGGCCGGTTTCCGGATGGATCATTCCGATCAGTGCATCTGCATAGGTGGATTTGAGTTTGGACAGGGTTCTGTGCCGCAGAACCAGCTCCGGCAGCTTATGGTGTTCAGCCAGACTGGTCAGCACATCGACATCTGTCGAATAGCCGGTTTTTTTATGGGTTTTTTTATGGACTGGCAGTTTGAGCTTTTCAAACAAAATATGTCCCAGTTGCTGATGAGACTGAATATTGAACCGTTCATCGGCCAGGTCGTATATTTTATCTTCCAGATCCGAGAGTTGATCCTGAAACGAAGCGGACAGGAGGCGCAGGCGGTTCTGGTCCACATGAATTCCCCGCATTTCCATCTTCATCAGAACGCCGGCCAATGGCATTTCAACCTGATTGAACAGATCCATCAGTCCGGTATCCTGAATTTTTGGAAGGAGTACCCGGCTGGCCCTCAGGGTAATATCCGCATCCTCGCAGGCATACGGTGTGGCCGACTCGACCGAAACCCGGTTAAATCCCTGAATTTTGCCTTTTTCTGTCACATCGGCATAGGAAATGTTTTTATGGCTCAGAAAATCCAGCGCGATCTGATCAAGTCCATGAGACCGTTTGGATGGATTCAACAGATATGATGCAATCATTGTATCCGCAAATATCCCAGCGATAGAAACACCGCATCGGGTCAGAACGATCCAGTCATACTTGATGTTCTGGCCGATTTTTTTAATGGTCCGGTCTGCCAGTATCGGGCCGAGGACAGATAGAACCGTCTGCAGGTCCAGTTGGGGCGGTGCAAAAAGATAGTCGTGAGCAATGGGAATATAAAATGCCTGATTTGGCTGAACCGCCACCGAAATACCGACCAGCCGGGCCAGCATGGGGTTTGTGGATGTCGTTTCCGTGTCGATCGCAAAGATGCCAGCGGCTTTCAGGGTTTCGGCCAGATGATTCAGTTCGGATTGCGTCAGAATTGCTCGGTAATCCGTTGAAACAGGCTCAACCGTTTTTGAAAAAAATTGCTGAAACTGCCGAAACTCGAACGATGCAAAAAGCTGAGCCAGTTTGTCAGAATCAGGACGGATGACCCTGAATTGTTCGATATCATTCGGAACCGGTACGGATAAACAGATAGTCACCAGCTCGCGGCTGAGCCATGCCTGATCTTTATACTGAATCAGCCTGGCCTGCTGGACTTTGGATGATATCGATCCGATGTTCTGATACAGACCCGCCATACTGTTATATTGTTGAATCAAAGCCAGCGCGGTTTTGGGTCCGATTCCGGGCACCCCGGGAACATTGTCCGCGGTATCGCCGGAAAGTCCCATGATATCGATAAATTGTTCTGGTTCAACCCCATGAACTTCCCGAACCTGATCCAGATCCGTCCATAACTCTTTCATGGGATCCCAGATTCGGATGGTCTCAGAAATCAGTTGAATAAAATCCTTATCTCCGGTAACAATGACAACCGAAAATCCTGATTTGACTCCCATCCGGGCCAACGATCCAATGAGGTCGTCGGCCTCGAAGCCCGGCATTTCCATGATCTGCAGATTGAATCCCTTGGTGACTTCGCGGATGTGCGGAATCTGAATCCGCATATCATCAGGCATGGGTGGCCTGTTGGCCTTGTATTCCGGATATCGTTGATGCCGGAATGTCGGGCCTTTGGCATCAAAGCAGACAACGGCATATTCCGGGTGATGGTCCTCCAGAAGTTTGACCAGAATTTTGGTGAAGCCAAGTATGGCGTTTGTTGGAAGCCCTCTGGAATTGGTCAACCCGCGAATGGCATGATAGGCCCGGTGAATATAGGCGGTTCCGTCAATCAGATACAGAACGGGACGCACGGTCTGAATGGTCATGTGATTCCTTGGGGTGTGGGACGGATGAGGTGCATTTTCACGGTAAGAAAAAAATGAGTCGTTATGTCAACCATGCCAAAAACCATATCGCAAAAATCCAGAAGACGGCAGAAGAATGAAACCGTCTGCCATTGCTGCAACAAATCATACCGGTTCTGCTGGAAATGCCGGTGCGGATTTTCCATCTGTCAGGTATGCATGTATGAAAATGTCTGGGGAATGTCCTGTAACGGCATCACCTGGCAGTGTCCGGACTGTGACGCACACAATGGGTTCGGTAATCAGTGATCATCCGATTCCATCAGTCCGCAGACCCCACACCGGCCATTTGGGCCGATGATGCCGATACAGCTTTCATCCCGGCATAGTCTGCGCCTGGCCCAGTCATCATCAGGCATGTCAGATTCCCGGGAGACGGGTATTTCAATTTTTTCTTCCAAATTTGGCACCGGTGAGTCGCAGAGCGATTCCGGGTTGTCTTCAGAACCGTTCGGTTCGGCTGCACAGTGCCCGCATACCCGGCATTGCCCGTTTGGACCGATGGTTCCCGTACACCTGTCATCCGGGCAAAGAATCCGGTTGTTCCAGTCATTATCGTTTTCGACCATGAGATGCTCCGAAAATTGATCAATCGCTTGTGTCACTGATCCTTTCCTTCTGTTTCTGAAGATTGATTCCCGGCGCCATTAATGGTTTCAAAAATCGCGCCATACACGGACTTGAATGTTTCTGAAAAACCCGTGGGCGAAATTCTGCCGGTTTCAATAAATTTGACAACAATCTCTTTTGCAGCCTTTAAAATCTGTTCTTCCATGCCGCTCATGATGGGGTCCTTTCAAATAAGGCTGGGTCTGTTTTTCTATTTTTCAATCCCGGTTCTGGCTGGAACCCCTTTTTGATAATAATGTTTGATGCAGTTCATCTCGGTCACCAGATCCGCTGCTTCGATGACCGCCGGGTCCGCTTCCCGGCCGGTAATAACCAGCTCGACAGAATCCGGCTTTTGGTGAATCATATCCAGAAGGGCCTGGACGGGTAAAAGGCCGCGGGATGCTGCGCGGTTGGCTTCTTCCAGAATGATGATATCGACCTTTCCACCGGCCATCACTTCTTTGGCCCGATTCAGGCCATTCACTGCAGCCTGAATGTCTTCGGGCGACGGTTCGCCGACAATGAATCCGCCCAGACCGAACTGCTCGATGGTTATTCGATCGGAAAACCGGGAGAGCGCCCTGATTTCGCTGTAATCCCCCTGTTTCAGAAACTGGGCGATAAAGACGTTGAGTCCAGCACCTGCCGCCCGTATGGCAAGCCCGATGGAAGCCGTGGTTTTTCCTTTTCCATCTCCGGTGTAAACCTGAACATATCCCTTCATTCTGATAAACCATTCGTTATAGTGTAAGAATTTGACGGCATTCGGGTAAATGCCAGTAATACAGCGTATTACGGTAAACAGTCATGAATCATTCTGAGGGTTACACCCCCGTCAATGAAAACGGTTCCTACCGTATTTATTCTGACGGCTGCACGTTGATGGCAAGCTGGAAATTAGAAATTGTCTGTCAGCCGGTTGAATAAATTCTCGGCCAACCGTCTCGACAACACCTTCAGGGCTTCCCGCTTATTTTGTTCCGTTGCCATTTTGTCATCTGTTACCTCATAGGCCTCATTGGAAGTTATGCCGCTTGCGGACCAGAGGATCCTGCCTTTGGCATCGGTAAGCCGAAGGGCCGCTGATGCAATGACCCGCCGCTGGGTCGATCTTCGCTGAGTTCGATGCGCAATGGTGATAACGCGGACGTACTCGATGATGCCGGTAATCGTGGCTTCGGCATCTGCCTGGGTGCGAAGCGCGGATTTTCGCTTCAGAATGAATTCATTGATCAGATCGTCTGTAAAAAAATTCTCGATGCCGATTTCACCCGACCGGTTTTCAAATATCGGAATATAAACACTTGTCACTCCGGCAGGCAGCGGTCCTTCTCCGGAAAACTGATATGCACATGAAAAACATGTCATCAGAATGACCATTGTTATTGAAATAAGCAGTCTGTGGCGATTCACCGTTCCTCCTTCAGGCAGTAGGGATTGTGTTGATGATAAAAGCTATATATAAAACCATTATCCGGAAGTCTATACCACAATATTTACCAGCTTGTTTTTAACCACAATGACTTGCCTGATCGGTCTGGATTCAATAAATTTCTGAATCTTTTCATCCTTCAGCGCCATCTGCCTGATTGTTTCTTCAGGCGTATCCACCTCAACCGTCATTTTGCTTCGCAGTTTTCCATTCACCTGCATCACGATCAACAGCTCGTCTTTGGTCAGGGCTTCCGGGTTATACGCAGGCCAAGGGGTTTGGGTGATGCTTTGGGAATATCCCAGGACAGACCATATCTCTTCGCACATATGCGGAACAATGGGTGAAAGCAATAACGTTACGGTCTCGACCGCAAGTCTGAGAACAGACAGTTTGAGCGTCGAGACCGGCTCCAGTGCCATGCCATACATCAGATTCGACAACTCCATGATGGCACTGATGGCGGTGTTAAAATGAAACCGGTCTTCGATATCCGTAGAAACCTTATAAATGGTGTGATGGATTTTTTTGGCAAGCTGGCGCAGGTCCCCATCCAAATCATTAATGTTCCCGGACCAGGCGGATACCCCTGCAATATGGGGATACCATGTCCAACAAAGCCGCCAGATACGGTTCAGAAATCGGAATGATCCATCAACCCCCTGCTCGCTCCATTCCAGACTCTTTTCCGGAGGTGAGGCAAAGAGGCAAAAAAGCCGGGTTGTATCCGCGCCATACCGTTCCAGCAGAATGTTGGGATCGACCACATTTTTTTTGGATTTGCTCATTTTTTCCACGCGGCCGATAACTACCTCCTGACCGCATTTCATGCACTGACGGGGAGGACCCTCACTGGCCTCTTCCGGATACAGAAAGCCATGATCCGGACATTGAATGGTCTCCTTGCAGACCATTCCCTGGGTCAGAAGCCGGGTAAAGGGTTCTTTGAAATGAACAAGTCCCAGATCATGTAAAACCCTGGTATAGTACCGGGAATAGAGAAGATGCAAAATGGCATGTTCCACGCCCCCGATATACTGGTCTACCGGCATCCAGTAATTGACTGCAGCCGGATCGAACATGCCCTTGTCCCAGTCCGGGCTGCAATATCGTTCAAAATACCAGGATGATTCCACAAAGGTATCCATGGTATCGGTTTCCCGGCTGGCATCCTCGCGCTTGCAGTTGGGGCAGGTGGTGCGGGAAAAATAATCGAGAAAGGGCAGAGGTGACTGTCCGCCTTCCAGAAGGCCGGCGTCTTCGGGCAGCCGAATGGGCAGATCGGATTCGGGCGCGGGAACAATGCCGCAGGTCGGGCAATGGATCATGGGAATGGGTGCGCCCCAGTAGCGCTGTCGGGAAATGCCCCAGTCCCGAAGCCGGTAACTGATGGTGCGTCTGCCGATGCCATGCTGTTCCAGATGATCTGCGATCGCTATTTGGGCCTCGGTGCTTTTTAGACCATTGAAGGCGCCGGAATGGATCATGGTTCCTTCCCCCGGATAGGCCACTCCCATTTCCGATGCGTTCAATTCGGCGCCATCGGGCTGAACCACCACAATGATGTCCAGACCATATTTGCGTGCAAAATCAAAATCGCGCTGATCATGGGCCGGAACCGACATAACGGCACCGGTTCCATAGCCCATCAGCGCAAAATTGGCAGTATATACCGGCATGCGTTTCCCGCTCAAGGGGTTGATGCAATATGCCCCGGTGAAAACCCCTTCCTTTTCATATCGTTCCAGACCTCTGGCGGATCGGTCCTGCACGGATATCCGTTCCACAAACGCATCCACCGGATCCTGCTGGGGGGTGCCTCTTGACAACTTTTGAACCAGGGGATGTTCCGGGGCCAGACACATGAAGGTCGCACCAAAAACCGTATCCTGTCTTGTGGTGAACACCTTGATCGATTCTGATGTGTTCTCAACCGGGAACTGAATTTCCGCGCCGACACTCTGACCGATCCAGTTTTTCTGCATGGTGACCACTTTTTCAGGCCATCCGGGCAACTGATCGCAATGAATCAACAGATCTTCGGCATAATCCGTGATTCGAAAAAACCACTGCCACAGTTTTTTCTGCTGGACTGCCTTGCCGCATCGCCAGCACATGCCGGCCTCGACCTGTTCGTTGGCCAGAACAGTCTGACAGGTTTCACACCAGTTGACATAGGACTCTTTCCGGTAAGCCATGCCTTTTTCATACATTTTCAGAAAAAGCCATTGCTCCCATCGATAGTATTCCGGCATGCATGTGGCAATTTCGCGATCCCAGTCATATGAAAACCCCATCTGTTTCAATTGCCGTTTCATGGCCACGATATTGTCATAAGTCCATCGTGCAGGATGGGTTTTGTTGGCAATGGCCGCATTTTCCGCAGGCATGCCAAACGCATCCCATCCCATGGGGTGCAGGACGTTATAGCCTTTCATATGCTTATATCTGGCAACCACATCCCCGATGGTGTAATTTCTGACATGGCCCATATGAATTTTTCCGGATGGATAGGGAAACATTTCCAGAAGATAATATTTTTTCTTGTCAGGATTTTCTTGGACCTTGAACAGTTTGGCCGATTTCCACTTTGCCTGCCATCTGGCCTCTATGGCCTTGGGCTCGTATTTTTCATCCATCAATCGAAACATTCCTTTTTTAAAAAATCATCGCCTGAAATCGGTCTGTTGATGCTGCGCAGGGAATATCCGGCTATTCAGACAATATCGTATCCCTTCACCAAAGCGCAGCCAAAATTTTAATCTGAAAGTATCTGATTGGAAGGCCCATCTATCGCATATACACAAATAAAATTCAAGAAATTGATATCAGGACACCGCGTGAACAGTTTATTGATCCAAAAATGGTGTATGTCCCGTGGGCAACTCCCTTCATGAATGGATTGGTCTGAAAGTGATACAGAATTGAAAACAATATGGTGCATTTTTTTTGACACCCGTATTTCAATGGATTAAAAATCAGGATGGGTAAAAACAGAATACCGGATACGATATCAATTCGAACAGTTGGGCGTCTGGCCGATTGAGGTGCACATCCCGGCGATATCTGACGAAAGGTAAAAGGGGAACCGACATGAATCTGTTGAATTTTCATCTAAAGGACAACGTGTTTGTCATTACCGGTGCCAGCCGGGGAATCGGGCTGGAACTGGCCAGAGCCGCGTTAAGCCAGGGCTCAAAAGTGGTGATCTGTGCCAGAAAGGCCGAAGGGCTTCAGGCTGCGGCTGCGGATCTGAATGCCGGAGATGACCTGCTCGCCATTCCGGCGCATATGGCCAAACCCGAAGAGGTGGAGAATCTGTTTGAAAAAACAATGGCGCGGTTTGGGCGGGTGGATGCGCTGATCAACAATGTCGGTATGAATCTGATCACCGGTCTGGTGGATTCAGATGTCGGTGTGTGGCAGAAAATCATCGATTCCAATTTGAATGCCACGTATCTCTGCTCCCGAAAAGCGGGTCAGATCATGAGGGGTCAGAAAAGCGGAAAAATCGTGAGTATCTCCTCCATTGCCGCACATCGTTCTGCACCCGCCATGGGAATTTATGGCGTGGCCAAGGCTGGCATCGAAATGATGACGCGGGTCATGGCGCATGAGCTGGCGCCGTTTCATATTCAGGTCAACGCGGTTGCTCCCGGTATGGTCAAAACCCGGTTCAGTCAGCTATTCTGGTCCAACCCGGAAATACATGAGCAAATTGTCAAAGGCATTCCCATGGGACGACTGGCAGAACCGATGGATGTGGTCTATCCTGCCCTGTTTCTATGCTCGGAAGCCGCTGGGTTTATTACCGGACAGACGTTAATCGTGGATGGCGGCGCCAGCATCATTTGAGCCGTTACCACCAGTCGGTACGGGTATCTCCTTTGGGGCGACGGTTTATCCAACGCGTTTGTTCGAAGGCAGTGAAATCAGATCGCCGATGTTGACAATTCGGGTTTTTCCCATGATGTGCTTCAGATATTCCAGCTCCAGGATCGATCGCATCTGTGCCTGTGTCAACTGGGAAAGATAGGCGCTGTCATTGATCAGGCCGGTGATGAATTTCCCGGCATCGGATTTATCCTGACCATATTTTTCGCGAAGCAGGCTGAAATAGCGATGCGTTTTATCCCGAAGCTCATCCACGGTCAGCCTCTGAATTCCCTGAAAGACATGAGCCATCTCTTCAGACGGTGGCAGAGCCGGATATTCTACAACCTGACGGAAAGTGGTGCCAAAGCGCTCCATGCCGGCATAAATATGGCGATTCTGTACCATATTGATGCCTGACCATCCGGCCCGAAGCCATTTGAACACACTGCATCTCACCAGCGGCCGCCTGGAATCGAGTTCTTCAAAAACAATTACGGAACTGGCGCCATACATATAAGAGCTGACCCAACCCAGGCCCGGCTTGTTCAGCCCCTTATCGTTTGAGTACAGATAGTTCCAGTTTTCATCCCCGCCCACAACCAGTCCTTTTTTCCCGACGTCGGAAAGTTTATCCTGTTTCGCAATTGATATCAAAATATTGCGGCCCTGATGACGGGTCAGGATCAGGGTTCTGTCCACATCATAGGCATAATAGGTTCCGGTGAACTGATCCGGTGTGATTTCTTCATGCTCCACGCCTTTGACCAAAATGGGCTGGTTCAGCCCGGACAGTTTCTCGCTCAACCGTGGCAGGGCCTGCTCACGCCCGTCAATGCTTTTCCAGTAGGACAACCGGATCGATGACGGAGAAAGGATAAAGGATGGAATATCCGGATGATATCCCACATCCAGGATTCGGCGAAGATCGCTTCGAACATCAAATTGATAAAACGCGGAGGACATATCCGGCTGGTTTTTCATATAATAGCGGGATTTTTTTGAGACGTCCGATCTGATAAAGGCCAAGACCGGATCGAGACGTCCGGTATCGAATGCGCTGCCAGAGCCCGCACCAACCAGTGTCAACAGGTAATCGAGGCCGGCAGTCGTTTCCGCCGGAACCGGAATTTCCGATACCGATAGCCCATCATCCGGCCATGCATTGAAAGTCGGTAAGATCAGCATGAAAAACAGTGTGAAAATCGTTTTGAGAGACATCAATCAATCCTTGGTTTTCTTGAAATAGCTTTTCAGATCTGGAAAGCTATAATACCATTTGCTTGCTTTTGTGAAGGATAAGTCCTTCATCTCATATCATTTGATGCATGGACTGGATCAGGGATTCCAGCTCTGGCTCATGAAAACAATACTGCATCGTCAAAAACGGCTTTCGAAATTCAATGATCCGGGATTTGACCGGTTTATTCAGAATAATCGCATCCTGCATGAGGCTGGCCAATGCCTTGAAATCATCTTCCTTCATACCGAAACGGGTCATTTCGGATACGCCCATCCGCAGATATCCGGCGGCGCTGAATCCCTCTTCATCCGGCCCTGCCTGATAATTGACAATGATGTGATTGTTCTCGAGATGCCGGGCAACCTCGGGCCCCCGTCCATATCCGACCTGAAGAATCACCTGGTGGGTCTGGGTAAAGGAAACCGATGGATCCCCTGCAACCCGGAAGCCGCAATCATGAAGGGCAACCGCAAAGGCTTTGGCATTGGCGATCACCTGCTGCTGGTATTCATCCTTGAATGTGTTCATTTCATATGCGGCCATCAGAAGTCCCAAAAGTGTACCCAGGTGATGGTTGCTGACACTGCCGGGAAAGGCCCGGCGTTCCACCGCTTCCCAGAACGGGTAACGCCAGTGCTCCCGAGTCAGGTTCGATGCAATGATCCCGCGCTGGGGACCAAAAAACGTTTTATGGGTCGATCCCGTCACCACATCCGCGCCTTCCTGAAACGGATGTTGAAACCAGTGCCCCACAAGCCCCAGCACATGGGCCATATCGACCATCAGAACACAGGGGATGTCCAGCGAATCCAGAATATGCCGAATCGCCTGAATCGGTTCCGGATACAACACCATGCTTTTGCCCAGAACAATCAGTTCGGGACGGTGCCGATCAATCAGTTCTGCCGCCGCATCAATATCGATTTTGAATGGATCATCGGCCAGAACCGGAAAATTGACCACCGCGGCCCTGTCTGTCCGGGGGTCACGGGCCACAAAATCCCGGAGTGCGCCCATGGGCTGGGCGCTGAGATGACCGCCCTTGATGATGTGATTGTTCATCACACATCTCATGCGGCGCTGTTCGGATTTCCGGTCCGCCTGATTCAGATAATCCACCAGTGCACTGAAGACCGTGACATTGGCCATCTGGCCGGAAACCGGACGAACCTCTACCTGGCAGCAGTCCAGATAAACCCGCATCTCTTCCTGAAGCAGGGACTCGACCTGAGCAATGAAATCAACTCCCTGATAATAAAAGACATCGGCCTGGCTGAAGGCCCGAACTTTTTTGTGTTCGGCATACCGGCCGCAGGGATCCAGAATCGACAGTATTCGGGTAACGGACGAGGATATCTGTTCGGAGGGAATCAGATTGATACATTCCTGCTGACGCCACCGGGTATTTTCAATCGCGGATTTGACAAGGGATAAAACAGCCTGTTTCCGGTTTTCAGTGGGGCGAACCGGCGTTTCTCCGGCATAAATTGTGTCAGAGGGAATGGGTCTTGCAATCGGCGGGGCTTCGCTTCGCAGATGATAGGGAACCACAATACCTTTTGACATTTTTCCCCGGATATCGATATTGATTGGATCGCCTTCGACCATGTGGCTGTCAAGCAGGGCCAGGCCTATGGAGCGCATGCCTTTTTCACCGGTCATGGTCGATAACAGTCCTTGCCCCATGCTTTTCCAGTATGGAACCATGGTTCCGCTGGTGATCGCACCAACCGGTTTACCGTCCTGATACACCGGGCATCCGGCACGGAGCACGCCCCGGTCTGTCAGGGCCACCGGCATGATCATTTTGGGAAGGTAATCGGTTTGAATCGCCACCCGGTCGATGATGGTCCGAAGGCATTGAAACTGTTGCGCCAGTGCGGAGCGGCCCACAAAATCGCCCTTGAGGCCGGACAGGCTGACGGCAAACCGGGAAAGCGGACTGGCAAATATGGGAATTTCAATTCCGTCGCCAGCCATACCCAGCTCATGACCATAAAGGGGCAGACAGGCTTCCAGTCGCAACGTGTCCCGTGCGCCCAATCCGGCGGGATGGGCCCCTTGATGAATAAGTTTGTTCCATATATTGACAGCCTGGTCCGCTTCCAGAATCAACTCAAAGCCCAGTGGTTCACCCGTATAGCCGGTTCTGGCGATCATGACTTTGGCCCCGTCCACGACAGCGATGCTCAGCCGGTTTTTCATGGGTTCCGGCAGATTTCCGGATTCCAGAACGGAATACAGGATGGCTTTTGACATCGGACCCTGAAGGCTGATCATGGCGGTTTCGGAGGTGATGTCCTGAATGGAAATATCATCGAAATGCGTCTGATATGTTGAAAAATGAGCCAGATCTTTTTCCCGGTTGGACGCATTCACAACCAGCATATATCCGTCCGGCGTAAACCGGTACAGATAGGCGTCATCCACAGCGCCTCCCGAGTTGTTTGGAATGAGGGTGTACTGGCTTTCTTCCGGCTCCAGTCCGGCCGCGTTATTGGTCAGGACATGCTGCAGGAAATCCAGTGCGGACCTGCCCCGAATCACCAGCCTTCCCATATGGGACACATCAAACAGACCTGCCTGTTTCCGCGTCTGAAGATGCTCGGTTACAATACCGGCAGGATACTGAACCGGCATATGCCATCCGCCAAAGTCCACCATCTGAGCGCCCAAATCCAGATGGCAGTCATGCAAAACGGTCTGATGGAGCGGGATCATGGGGACCTCCGTGGTTGATTGTCTGAAATCTTTGGAATTTCTTTAAATGATAGAAAAAGACGACGGTTGTGTCAAGTGAATGCGCCATTGCATGCAAAGCGGTGTATCGGCTCCATGTTAAATCATAATTTCCAACCTGCCGGATTTAATTGAATTTCAAGTCGCAGAGAAACGATTCAGCATATAACCCCTGCCATGCGACACGCGTCGACTTTACTGATTTCTGATTAATTTTTTTTGAAAAAGCCTTGACTATCTCATGTTGATCCGATTAAATTAATGAAAAATACAAGAAACAAAACGATCGCCCGGTTATCGGAACACGGTTGAATGCCGTGACGGACCCACCGCTGTAACCGGAATTTCGCCTGCATTTGCCTTCCCGGATTTTTGTGGAGGCAGCCACTGGTCTTCAAGACCGGGAAGGCTCACGGCGAGGCACCATCCGGAAGTCAGAAGACGGATCGGGTGATCGGATTCAGGAACGCGATGGTAAAGGGTTCTGAGGGGGATTTTTCTCCTTCAGAACCCTTTTTTTTTGGCAGACGAAAAGGCAACAGGCCCCTCCCTGCTGCCTTCCCAAAATCATTATCATGAAAGTCTATATGGCAGCGAAAAAACAGACATCACAAGGAGACCGCGATGAAGACTCAGATTGAATTGGCTCGTGAAGGCGTCATAACCAGCCAGATGGAACAGGTGGCAGCCGATGAAAATTTCTCTCCGGAAAAGATCCGTCAGCGCGTGGCAACCGGAGAAATTGTCATCCCGAACAATCCCAACCGTCCCGATCAGATTGTCAGGGGAATCGGGAGGGGCCTCAGAACAAAAGTCAATGCATCCATCGGCACATCTTCGGATATCTGCAATATCGATGATGAGGTGCGAAAGGCGATAGCCGCCGAGGAGGAAGGCGCAGACACGCTCATGGAGCTTTCTGCAGGCGGAAATCTGGATCGGATCAGGCAGGAGGTACTGGCAGCTACCCGCCTTCCGGTCGGCAATGTACCCCTCTACCAGGCGTTCAAGGAAACGGCCAGACGTTACCGTGATCCGGCCAGACTCGATCCGGAGTATCTTTTCGATCTCATCGAACAACAACTGGCCGATGGTCTCAGTTTCATGGCGATCCACTGCGGCATCAATCAATATACCATCGAACGTCTTCGCAAACAGGGATACCGGTACGGCGGGCTGGCATCCAAGGGAGGTACCTTTATGGTGGCGTGGATGGACGCAACCGGCAGGGAAAATCCCCTTTATGAGCAGTTTGACCGGGTTTGTGGCCTGATGAAGACATATGATGCGGTTCTCTCCCTGGGAAACGGAATCCGGGCCGGGGCGATTCATGACAGCCACGACCGGGCCCAGATGGCGGAAATGATCATCAACTGCGAGCTGGCCGAACTGGGACGCGACATGGGATGCCAGATGATGGTGGAAGGCCCGGGTCATGTTCCTCTGGACGAGATCGAGGGAAACATCATGCTGGAAAAGCGGATGAGCGGCAATGCGCCGTATTATGTGCTTGGTCCGATTCCCCTCGATACCGGAGCCGGTTATGACCATGTGGGGGCGGCCATCGGCGCGGCACATTCGGCGCGGTACGGTGCAGACCTGATCTGTTACATCACACCGGCGGAGCACCTTGCGCTGCCCACGGAGGCGGATGTTCGCGAGGGAGTCCGGGTCACCCGGCTGGCCGTTCGGGTTGGTGACATCGCCAAGTATCCAAAACGGCGGGAGCAGGAAAAACGGGCAGGGCTGGCCAGACGGGACATGCGCTGGGACGATCTGGAAAAAGAGCTTCTTTTTCCGGAAATCGCTCGAATAAAAAGAGCGGAACGGGCACCCCGGGAAGAGAAGACCTGCACCATGTGCGGTGATTTCTGCGCCATGAAAAAAGGGATGGAGGTTTTTATGGATGATATCCGGGGCGATAAAATCTCACGGGTGAATTGAGCCATGCGGGGCGAGAGATGAAAATTGGATACACAACCCCATATGGGGACAATTCCCCCACCAATTCCGATTCCGACCCTTCCCGGCTGGATTACCAGCAGTTCGAGAATCTCGCCACGGCCTACTGGCAATCCGAGGTTCTCTTTTCCGCGCTGGAGCTGAAGCTTTTCGATCATATCGAGGCCGGGGCGTCGACCCTTCAGGCCCTGTGTACGGCAGCCGCATGCAAAGAAGATGGTCTTTATCGCCTCCTGAAGGTGATGACGCGGATGGAACTGATCGGGGAAAACAACGGAAACTGGTACAACAGCCAGGCCGCCAGGGTGTATCTGGTCGAAACCAGTCCCACCTACATGGGAGATTTTTTTCTCTATCGCCGCACCATGCAGGAGAAATTTCACCGTCTGACCCGAAAGGTTTCTTTGGATGACGGCCTGATCGGAAAAAAGGACTGCAGGCAGTTTCGTGCAGAGGACCCGTACGAAGTCAGAAACGGGAACTATGTCCGGGCTCTGGATCGACTGGCGCGGGAGAAGGCGAAAGAAATTGTCGGCATGCTTGGAAATGAAACCTGGGAGTTGCCCATTCTGGACCTGGGTGGTGGCGCGGGCGCGCTGTGCCGCAGGATTGTTGCCTCCCTTTCACCGGCAGATCCGCAACATAGCGGCCTGGATCATGCTGCAGCAGGGGTTCTTCTGGATCTCCCGGAGGTCATCGACGCGGCGCGGCAGATATATCCGAATGAAACAGAGTGGGTGGGTATCGAGACGGTTGCAGCGGATTTCCGCGTTTATGAATTTGATGTGAACAGGCAGTTTGGGCTCATCGTGATGAGCAATTTTCTTCATGCCTACGGAGAGATGGAGGCCCGAAACCTTCTTGAAAAGGCGGTCCGTCTCCTGAAACCAGGCGGAAAGGTTCTCATTCACGACTATTTTCCCGACCGACTGGGCTGCAATCCGCACAAGGGGGCAATGTACGACCTGGCCATGATGCTGAATACCTATGACGGCCAATGCCATGAGGCATCCCGAGTGATTTCCTGGCTTGATGCCGCCGGAATTCAGGAAAGCGTTGTTCTTGATCTTGAAACAGACAGCGCTTTGATTCTGGCCGGGGGAATACGTTCACGGGATCACCTTGTCCCTTTGCCGCTTCAGTGGGCCGATATCGCCATTTCAGAAGGATTCAGACGGGCGGTTCCCATCTCCACAGACAAAATTGCCACAGCCCCCTGGGTCAGGCTGAAATGCCGGTATGGGTGCAAGGGTTTCGGAAAGAATCTTCAGTGTCCTCCGAACGGCAGGGATGATCTGGAGACACAACGGCTGTTAAAATCGTATCGATGGGCACTTCTCCTGGAAGGGACGCCGCCTGGAAGATCATTTCATCAGCGGTTGCTTCGTCTGGAGAAGCGGGCCTTTCTCAGTGGCCTGCACAAGGCTTTTGTCATGGGTGCGGGCCCCTGCACGGTTTGCGACATCTGTCCCGGCGAGGGGGCGTGTAACAGAAGCGATCTGGCCCGGCCCTCGATGGAGGCTTCGGGAATCGATGTCTATCAGACGGCCAAAGCGGCATGTCTGGTTCTGAACCCGGTTCAAAAGAAGGGGCAGTATGTCAAATATATCGGTTTGCTGTTATTGGAGTAGGTGATGAAAATTTCGCTTGTTCAGCTCCCCACGTCCCACCACGGCGCCGGTGAAAAGGTCTATCCCCTGGGTCTTTCGAGGCTGTCCGGTCTTGTTCCGGCAGACGACACAAAAAGCGCACTGGACATGAATCTCTTTCCTGACCCCTGGCCGGAGCTGAAACAGATGATCGAAAATCAGCAGCCGGATATCGTCGCCCTGTCTCTGCGAAACATCGATCCCCTGGCCGGCCACTTGGTCTCCTATCTATCGGCACTCAAAACTGCCGCTGCCCTGGTTCGAAAACTCCTGCCGGATTCACGGATACTGGTTGGCGGTCCTGCCTTTTCCCTCTTTGGAACCCGGCTCATGGGCGCGGTTTCCGAGATAGACTATGGACTTGTGGGAGAAGGGGAGCGGGCCTTTCCCCGGATCATCGGAAAGGATATCGATCCGTCATCGGTTCCGGATCTGATCTGGCGAAAAAATGGCGCAATCCATCAGAATCCTTCGGGGCCGGGCATTTCCCTTGATGAGATTCCCCCGATGGACCGGATTTCCTTCAATCCTGCGGATTACATCCGGGAAAACGCCTATGTTGCCGCCGTCGGTATCGAGGGAAAAAGGGGTTGCGACCTGAGCTGCGGGTATTGTGTGTATCCCTGTCTTGGCGGAGGAAAGATGCGCCTGAGGCATCCGAAAAAAATCGTGGACGAGATCGAATGTCTGCACCGGGAGCATGGCATCGCTCTTTTTCACTTCACGGACTCGGTGATCAACCGCCCCGTTGACCATTTCGAGGCGTTGCTGGAAGAATTCATCCACAGAAAACTCAATGTCAACTGGACCGGCTTTTTCAGAGAAGACGCCCTCGATCGTCGGCTTGCAGAACGGGCACGCGCCGCCGGGCTGATTGCCATTTATTTTTCGGCGGATGCGCTCACGGATCATGGCCTGAAGCGTCTGGGGAAACGGTTGACAAAGCACGATATTTTAACGGCGGCAACGGTCACGGCACAGAGCCATATCCTCACCATGTGCCATTTTTTACTCAACCTTCCCGGGGACGGCGAGGCAGACGTCGTGGAAGCATGGGAAACGCTGAATCGTCTTCTGGATATCCATGCAGGACCGGCAAATCTCGGGGCCGTGATTTTCAACCACGTCCGACTCTATCCCGGGGCGCCACTGACAAAGCGGCTGATCAGAAGCCGAGAACTCTCCCCGAATACCGATCTGCTTTACCCGATCTATTACAACCCGCAGCGGTTCGCCCATCTTCTTCACGAAATGGAAGCCCACTGTCACGGTGCGGGTATTTTTTCACGACTGAAAATGAATCCTTGAGCATGGGGTGAAAGTGAAGATCATCATTCTGGAACACCCGAGAATCCAGTCGGAAAACCGGTTCAACGATATCGCCAACACCCCTCTCTGGTCCTGCCTGATGGGCGGCTATGTGGCATCAGCCCTGAAGGCTGCCGGCCATGATGTCAGATTGATCGACTGCACGGTGAATGGCTGGAACTTTTCAAAAACCGCGACTGAAATCATGGCCTTTTCCCCAGCCCTTCTGGCTGTGAATGGTGTCTATATGTGGGAAAAGACCGGTTCGCTTTTTGATTTTTTTCAGAACCTGAGACAGGCTGGATTTATGGGCCACATCACGCTTTTCGGGTTTTATCCCACCCTGGCGTGTCACCGGATTTTGGCGTTCAGCAAGGCCGTGGATTCGGTTTGTGTGGGAGAATGCGAAATCACGGTCACAGAACTGGCCAGCCGCCTTTCAGTCCATACACCCGTCGGAAATATCAAAGGGCTTGCAGAAAGGCACGGGAACGGGATGAATCTGACGGGCTCACGTAAACCGATCTCCGATCCCGATCTCTTTGACTTTCCGGTGAGACCGGATCAAGACTTTACGACCGTATCCATTCTGGGGAGCCGGGGATGTTACAACCACTGCAGTTTCTGCCCGGTTCCTTCCTTTTACAACAATGGGCCGCTCTGGCGGGGCAGAAGTCCGGAAAATATCCTTCTTGAAATTGAAGAACTGGTTTCAAAGGGAATCACCGATTTCTATTTTGCGGATCCCAATTTCATCGGTCCTGGAAAGAAAGGAAAGGAAAGAACACAGAAGCTGATGGAACTGATCCGTCCGCTGAAAATCACATTCGGCATGGAGACACGGCCCCAGGATCTTGATGATGAAATCATGGAAAGTCTTGTCTCATCGGGGTTTACCAGCATGCTTCTGGGTGTCGAGAGCGGCTCTGAAACCCTCCTCGGACATCTTTCCAAGGGCATTACACGAAACAGCAGCGAGCGCGCCATTGCACGCTGCCGCACTTTCGGCATCGAGCCGGAGATCGGCTTTCTGATGTTCGTCCCGGACAGCACCCTTTCCAATCTTGGTGAAAACTTTGAATTTTTGGAAAAAAACGGACTTCTGGATCGATTGGACCGGACGGCCAATCTGTTTTCCCATTCCCATATCGTACTGATGGGAACAAGCGGATACCATAGACACCAGCAGGAAGGCAGGCTGACGCCATCCGGTTATCAGGGATTTGAAGGAGAAATTGAATACACCGATAAACGGGTGGCGTGGATGCGGGATGTGATGGTCTTTGCGTGTCTTCATATCCTTAAGGAAAGCGCATCTTGCGACTCTCCGATCCACTGGCAAAAACCGCAGGGGCAGGGGGCCGCCAAACGGGTCAACGATTACCTGGTCAAGCTGTTTGAAAGGCTTTTGAAAGACGCCGCATCGGTTAAACCATCGGATGATCCGGAAATGGTGAAGAAGAACATCGAAAGTGAGATTCATCGGGAGATGCGGCTGGCAGAATTCCTTGAACCATAAAAGAACGTTTACCAGCCAGGTTGAGCGATAACGATTCAAGACGGTTTCATCCGGTTTATCCGTGAAGCGTTAACGCCAGTTCAGCCACTCTTTTGCCCAGGTTATGCACGGTCTGCATTCCGAATGTATCACCGGAAACCCCATCCGGATGGCTGCCCCAGACAGTCCCGCCAAAATGGGCTGTCGGACGGCCATCACCGACCACAACCATGTCCCAGACCAGCATGGCGGCATGGACCGCCTGGATGGTTATCTCCTGCCCGCCATTGCGGACGCCTCCGACTGCGATGACGCCGCCGACCTTGTTGTGGAAACGGAACCCGTTTCTTCGGAAAATCACGCAGCGATCCAGAAAAGCCTTGCATTGGGACGTCATGGTGCCAAAATAAACCGGGGTGGCGATGATGATTCCGGCCAGAGCCGGGTCATCCAGAAACGGAATGATTCGGCTGAAATCATCTGCCTGGCTGCAGGCAAATTCCTTCATGCATTTCCCGCAGGCCACACAACCATTAAATTGATAATCGGCCAATTCCAGCAATTCGGTCTGCATGGACGGTGCAGCTTCCTGGACAGCTTTCAGACATTCTTCCACAGCATGAGCTGTTGTCTTCCCTTTTCGGGGACTGCATGCGATGCCAACGATTTTCATGGAACAGATCTCCTTTTTTTATGATTATTAAAGGATTGCAACCAGCGTCGGAACGGGACCTGGCTTTAGTGGGTAGCTCCGGATATACCTTCCAAATTGTTTTCATACCACCTTTGAAATTATTTTTCATTGATATTTTATGTGCCTTACCGCATATTGAAGCACCGAACTGCGTGATCCTTCAGACAGAGGTGTCCTGTCATACAGGCTCATAGGCAGTGCAATCGGATGAATTTTTAATGGGTTTTTGTGAATATGAGGGGAAAATAATGTTGGATTATTCTGATAAACCAAACTGGCTGGGTCCCATTTATGCCGTAACGCTGATTAATGCCTGGTATGCCGCCCTGAATTTGCACCTGGCTGAAAAAGGTACGATCACGGATGAAGACAGGATCGCCATCCTGGCGCGTGTTCGGTCCCAGTGCAAAGATATGGAATTGTATATGGCCACCGAGGGGCAACAACCGTTCTCCACCCGGGATTTGATGAAAAAATTTGAAAAGATTGCCATGTTTTCTGCCAGGGCCCAGTCCTGAAATGGTGCGCAGCAACAGGTTCAGGTTCATGTCAGGCATCAAATCAATGCTCTGTTGCATCGTGTCACTGCTGCTGACCGGAATGGGTTTGCTTGCGGGAGATGCCGCTGCGCGCCAGATAACAGACGGAATCGGACGACAAATGATGGTTCCCGATAATCCGGTCCGTGTGGTGGCACTGGCCCCGAGTATCACCGAGATTGTTTTTGCGCTTGGACAGGAGCAGCGTCTGGTGGGAATCGCCCGATTCAGCGACTTTCCGCAGGAAGCCCAACGATTGCCCCAGGTGGGTTCCTATATTCAGCCGGACATCGAGAAGATTATTGCGCTGAATCCCGACCTTTGCATCGCCGTCAAGGACGGGAATCCCCGCGCTGTGGCAGAGAGGCTGGAGTCACTGCGTATTCCGGTCTATGCTGTGGATCCGCTTGATCTGGAAGCGATCATGACCACGATACTGCAAATCGGGGATCTGCTGAACGCGGGAGATCGTGCACAAAACATCGCAGGTGATATGAAATCACGCATTGAACGGGTCAGGGAGCTGGTTAAGCGAACGACGCATCGCCCGGGGGTTTTTTTTCAGATCGGCTTTTCTCCGATCGTTTCTGTGGGAAAAGGCACCTTTATTCACGAACTGATCGAGATGGCCGGCGGAACGAACCTGTGTGCGGGTTACGCGTCATACCCCCGGTTAAGCCGGGAGCAGGTGCTGGCCCTCTCGCCGGATGTGCTCGTCATCACCACGATGCATCGGGGCATGACCATTGATCAGGTCAAGGCCGAGTGGGCTGTTTATCCTCAGATTCCGGCTGTTCGGGACGGCCGGATCGCCATTGTCGATTCCAATATCTTTGATCGCCCCACCCCGCGCCAGGTGGATGCCCTGGAGCAGTTGGTCCGCGTGATTCATCCGGAACTGTTCAAGGATTTTAAATGACGGCCGGACCGCACAAACTGCTTCTTCGTCTGGCGGCTGTTTCTGCCGTACTGCTGCTTTCGCTGGCTGTGGCCCTGATCATGGCCCTTTCTCTGGGATCAACCCAATCCGGCGTGGATGCCATCGTCAAAACCCTGATGGGCCGCAATTCGTCCGATCCCATGCTGCAGGCTATCATCTGGCAAATCCGGTTCCCGCGGGTGCTGCTGGCTGCCCTGGTGGGTGCGGCCCTGTCTGCGGGAGGTCTCGTGTTCCAGGCGCTTTTGCGCAATCCACTGGCAGAGCCCTATATACTGGGCATCTCCGGCGGTTCTGCCATCGGGGCTATTATCGGGATCATCCTGGGGTTCTCCCGATTTCCCGGTGTAACAGTGATGGCCTTTGTGGGCAGCATGTGTACGCTGATGCTGGTGATGATCATCTCTTCGGGACAGAGCATCCTGAAAAAGGACGCACTGCTTTTGGCCGGCGTCATGGTGAATGCCTTCTGTTCTGCGGTCATCATGTTTCTGATCTCCATGACACAGGATGCCAAGCTGCAAAACATCATTTTCTGGCTCATGGGCGATATGTCCATGACCGATCTGAAGCAGGTCGGTATTCTGTCCGCCATCCTGATACCCGGGTTCATCCTGATTTTCTGCCTGTCCCATGCGATGAACCTGCTGCTCATGGGCCGTGAAATGGCCATCAGCATGGGCCTTCAACTGAAAACCATCACGGTGACGCTGCTGGTGGTCACCTCCTTCATGGTCAGCGCCACGGTCTCCCATTGCGGTTTGATCGGATTTGTCGGGCTGGTAATCCCCCATCTGCTCAGGCTGGTTCTGGGGCCGGATCACCGTGTTCTGGTACCGGCCTGCATTCTGGGCGGCGGTGCCTATATGGTGTTCTGTGATCTGCTGGCCCGAACACTTCCTCAGCAAGGGGAAATGCCGGCCGGTGTGATCACGGCCCTGATTGGTGCGCCGCTTTTCATTGTGCTGCTTAAAAGATCAAGCCGATGACAGCCGCTGTTGATATCGTCCAACTGTCTTTGAACTATGGCAAAACAGCCGTGCTGAAAGATGTGTCATTTTCGGTGAACCGCGGCGAATTTTTTATCATCATCGGGCCAAACGGTTCTGGAAAAACCTCACTGATCAAGTCAATTGCCGGCATCGAGCAACCCCGGAACGGACAAATTGATATCCTGGGTCGTCCCTTGCCGGATTATGGCCGAAAGGCTCTTGCCCGAAAAGTGGCGTTGGTTCCCCAGACAGCGCCAACGGACTTTCCCTTTACCGTGGCGGAAACCGTTCTCATGGGACGTGCCCCGCATCTTGGCCTGCTGGGTCTGGAATCGGAATCGGATTTGAAAATCGTCCGTCAGGTGATGGAATTTACCGGCGTTACGGAACTGGCGGATCGGAAGATTGCACATCTTAGCGGCGGAGAACGTCAACGGGCCTTTGTGGCCCGGGCCGTATGTCAGTCATCCGAAATCATCCTGCTTGACGAACCCACTGCCTCGCTGGATCTGGCGTATCAGTCGCGGTTGATGGATTTGATGGAGGCGCTTAAAAATGACCGCGGCGCCACCATCGTCATGGTCTCCCACGACGTCAATCTGGCTGCCCTGTATGCCGATCGTCTCCTGCTCCTGAAGGATGGTCGGATCATGAGTCAGGGCCGTCCGTCTGACGTTCTGACGTATGAGACCCTGGAAAAGGTTTATAACTGTACCCTGCTGGTGGATCAGAGCCCTCTGGGTGATTTCCCCCGCATCACCCTGGTTCCCGGAAAATTCAATCCGTTTGGCGGTTCAGGCAGCCGGCCGATATGAATGGGCCGCAGCGCCAGTGACAAAATTGTTCTTGACTTTCCGAACCCGCTTTCATAAATATCAGATCGTTCAGGTGCTCTCCGGAGCTTAAAAGGGAACCCCGTGAAAATCGGGGACGAGCCCGTCGCTGTAATCTCTCCCCTTTTTTTGGAATCAAAAGGGAACCCAACGGCCGTTGTGCGTCACTGTCCCGAAAGGAGATGGGAAGACCGCCGAAAGGTGAGAAAGTCAGAAGACCTGCCTTGAGCAGACTGTGCCCGCTTCGTGGAACACGGCGCGCCATTATATCTTGCGGATAAACAGGGACATCCCCGGATTGAAATTTTTTCGGTCCGGGGATTTTTTTCTCCGGATCCATTCTGGATGGAAAAGGAGAAAAAGATGAAAATTTTGTATGCATTGACGGCTATCGCCCTGTTATCTGTGACCGCGACGGCATTCTGTGCCGATGAAACTGAAATCACCTTGGACCAGGTGGTGGTGACCGCCACCCGCCAGGAAGAAACGATATCTTCTGTTCCGGCCCAGATTTCCGTCATCTCAGCCGAAGACATCCGCAAATCGACCGCGATCACCGTGCCGGATCTGCTTCGAACCCAGTTGGGGATTCAGGTCAAGGATGTCACGGGTAACCGGCGCAGTTTCCAGATCGACATGAGCGGATTCGGCGAAACAGCCCAGTCAAACACCCTGGTTCTGGTGGATGGCCGCCGGATCAACCAGGCCGATCTGAGCGGCACGGACTGGACCCTGATTCCGCTCAACCGGATTGAACGGATCGAAATAATCCGCGGAGGACGCGGCAGTACCCTCTATGGTGACAATGCTGCAGGCGGTGTCATCAATATCATTACCAAAAAAGGAGATCAAACGGCTGCGGATGTCGAGGTCAGGGCCGGAAGTTATCAGACATTCGGTACCAGCGTTTCGGCAGGTGGCTCTCAGAAAAACAGTTCGTATCTGGTTTCCGGAAGCTACCTGAGTTCGGATGGATACCGGGATAACAGCGACAGTATCGCCAAGGATCTGGGTGCCAATCTGGCCTATTATCTGGGTGACAACGCCAGTGTCACCCTGGATGCGGGTTATCACAAGGACAGCACCGGTCTTCCCGGATCGCTGAAACAAAGCGATTTTGCTGCAGGCGCCTCACGGTCCGACACCCTCAATCCCTATGATTTTACCGATACCGAGGATACCTATATTTCGCTTGGTCCGGAAATATCTGTCCTGGGTGACAGCCTGCTGCGATTTGACACATCCTATCGAAACCGGTCCGTATTTTCATCTTCCCAATTTGCAGCCGGTTCGTTTGAGGGGGACACCCGTATTCATACGGTTGGTTTTTCGCCCCGGGCAATCATTCGAAAACCCATTCTGGGACTCACCAACAACCTGGTGGCTGGTTTTGACTTTTTTGATTCCACCGAGGATATCATCAACAGCTCGGTCTTTTTTGGATTCCCTTCGACAGGGGATTTTACCCTGGAAAAGAAAAACTATGGCGGTTACGCGCATGATGAACTGCGGTTGAACGATCGGCTCAGCATTTCCGGCGGAATCAGACGTGACCGGGCAGAATATGAATTTTCGCCATCTTCCCCGGAATCGGCCGTCATGGATGAAGATCTCTATACAACCGGAATCAACTACCGTTATGGAAACAATTCTCATGTGTTTACCAATTTTTCACGCAGTTTTCGCTATCCGCTCATTGATGAACTTTTCAGTTTTTTCACCAACACCATCAACACGGATCTTCAGCCCCAGACGTCCAACGATTTCCAGGTCGGTTTGCGTCATCATTTCACCCAAACCCTTAACGGGACGATGAATTTTTTCCGGATCGACACCACAGATGAAATTTTTTACAACCCGTCGACGTTTCAGAATGAAAATCTGGATGCAAAAAGTCGCCGGGATGGGATTGGATTATCCCTCTCAAAAAATTTCGGTCGGGTTACGGTCACGGGCAACTACACCTATATGCAAACCGAGATTCTGGACGGTCAGTTCTCTGACAAAGAAATACCCGGTGTCCCTTCCCATAAAGCCGGATTAGACACGCAGATTGATTTGGGCTGGGGGTTTTCTTTGGGAATCAACGGAACCTATGTCGGTCCCCGATATTTTGAAAGTGATTTTGCCAATGATTTTGACAAGCAGGATGACTACGCCGTCTTCAATGCCCGGCTGAACTACGTCTGTAAAAAACTGTCCGCCTTTTTGACAGTCAATAACATTTTTAACGAAGAATACTCGGAGTATGGCGTGCTTGGCGGCTATCCGGTGGAGCAGGCCTATTATCCATCACCCAAAACCAATTTTCTGGTTGGCGTTTCCATCGCCTATTAGAGAAACTTCTTAATATTTTGGGGGTTGCGTGCCCGTGGACGATGGCATCTGAGATTGAGGCACGGGCCTCGACTTGTTGGGATAATACACCTGTTTACGGTAAACTTAACACTTAACACTTAACACTTAACACTTAACACATTTTCCCGATAAATTGAAATAAGGACCAGTCCGTAATGAATTATTTTCTCAAATCCACCGGCCGATGGATATTATGGGGTGTCCTGAGTCTTGTGATGCATATGAGCGCCGATGCATCCGCCCTCCCACCGGCTGTTTCGCCGCCGGTGACGGTCAATACGGTTGCGCTCAATCTGGATTATGTATCCGGGTGCCGGATCGTGCATTATTCATTCGAGGGATTGATCCACAAGACACTGGTTGTCGATTTCAACCGTCCCATGACCGTGCTCTCCACCCTTGATGGATGGCGGCCCGGCATTCAGACAGCAGGCAATCACTATGCACCGCTTGAATTCTGGGCAGTCGGACATGGAGATGATCTCAAACAGTTGCAGACCTGGATTCCCGCAACCCTGGGCAAGCAACCGGATTCAGCCAGTTTTCTCTTTACCGGAGCGGACATGGACCATTTGTCCGTCCAGACCCGTCAATTCCGGGACATGACCGTCTTTGCCCTGATTACCGCGGGGGTTCGCGACAATGCCCAACGCAGCGGTCGTGACGCGGGCAATTATTATGAAGCGGGAACCATCAACATACTGCTTCTGACCAATCGCCTCCTGAGTCCGGGAGCCATGGCCCGTGCACTGATCACCGCAACCGAAGCCAAAACCGCGGCGCTTCAGGATCTGGATGTACGCAGCAGTTACACCCCGCTGATCAATCAGGCAACCGGTACCGGCACAGACAACATCATTGTGGTGCAGGGAAACGGGCCGTTGGTTGACAGCAGCGGTGGACACACCAAAATGGGCGAACTGATTGCCCGGGCCGTCCATGCCGGGGTCAAAGAGGCGATTCACCGTCAGAACGGAATCGGAATCGAACGAACCCTGCTGCAACGTCTGGAAGAGCGAAAAATTGATCTGGCGGCCATGATTGAATCGGTTGCCCGGCTTCATGGCCGTCAGGCAGAAGAACTGTTATCTGCGTTTTATCTGCTGATGGCTGACTGCCGTTACGCCGATTTTTTGACTGCATCCCTTGCCATCAGTGATGCGGTTGCGTCCGGACAGATGACCGATTTAAGCCTTTATCAGGGTTGGTGCCGAACCATCGCCGGATCAATCTCCGGCAAACATGTAGATGACGTGCCGACATTTGCCTGTACCAAAGATATGCCCCCCGTGATTCGAATGGCCATTGACGCGCTGCTCTGCGGAATTTGTCCCGAATCGACTTTCAGACTCCCGACTTCCGATGAGGGGATATAGAGCAGTGGTTCTGGAAATCGCATGACTGAAAATCAGAAAATTGAAGGGAATCCAGGTTATGTTAGAAATGTTTCGAAGTGGGGGACCGGTGATGTATCCCCTTCTGGCCTGCTCGATTGTCGTTTTGACGGTTATCATCGAACGTCTTTTTTTCTGGATACGGATCGATATGCATCACAGTCAGTCCCTGATCAATGAAGTTCTGGACCTGTGCCGGACAGGCGACTGGGAAGCGGTGAGACTCAGGACGCATCATTCGAAAGACTATATCATTCGAATTCTGGTCACCGGCATCCTGCATCGCGATTTTTCCATGACACGGGCAATGGAATCCCTGGCGGCGGATGAAGTACGAAAAATGCAGCAGTTCATGAATATTATCGACACCATGATCACGGTCAGTCCACTGCTGGGTATTCTGGGAACCGTGACCGGCGTCATCAGCTCATTCGATGCCATCGGCAGTTCGGGCATCGATCACCCCCAGATAATTACGGCTGGTCTTGCCGAGGCGCTGGTGACGACAGCGGCCGGTCTGATTATTGCCATTTTTGCCGTGTTTCCCTATAATTATTTCAATTCCCGAATCGAAAACGCCGTACTGAACATTGAACGGTACGCGACAAGCCTGGAAATCGTCTATGAAAAGCTGATGTGTCCGGATGCATGCGGCAAAACAGGAATTTCGGAATGAAAGTTCGGACCAATCTGAAAAAAAAAGCCAGAATCGAGATGCTTCCACTGATGGATGTCGTATTTCTGGTGCTGGCGTTTTTCATTTATGCCATGTTGTCCATGTCCGTTCACCGAAGCCTTCCGGTGTCTTTACCAGTCTCGGAAACGGCTGAAATCGATCAGAACCGGACCGTGTCAGTTACGATCCGGCGTGACGGGGGGATTTTTGTCGACCGGTCTTCGGTAAACATGGATTCACTGACCCGTGTTTTATCGGAAAGCAGCGGAGGAAATTCTGAAAAAGGGGTTCTGCTGTTTGCCGACAGGTCGGTTGCGTATGAGGATATTTTCCGGGTTCTTGACAAAATCCGTCTGGCAGGTCTGAGTCGGATTTCCCTTCAGGCCGAGGTTGAATCCAGAAAGTGAAACGTCTTTGGATTGCTGCCCTATTGGCGGTGGGATTTCATGCGATTGTTCTAACAATGGATTTTATCAAACCCGCTTTCAACAGGCGAACAGAATCGCTGACAAAACCGGTGGTCATTACCCTGGCTTCCCCACCTCCTGTTGCGTCACCCATTGAACCGGTTGTGCCACCTGATCCACCGGTGTTTCAGAATCCGGACAGGTCATCTCAGCCCGAAGCAGTAGTTCACCCAAAACCCCGGCCCACATTCAAACCCAAAGCCAAACCGTCTCCCACTACACAGCCACTGAAAAAGCCGGTTTTGGAACCGATGCCAAAAGTTGCCCAAAAGAGTATCGAAACGATTGGCAAAGATTCAGAACCCCATGATATGCCGCCCGATGCATCCCGGATCACCACAACCGAAACGCAGACGGACACGCCGCCGGCTTCAGTAGCGCATGACGCCGATCAACCTGCTCCCGAGCCCGAAATCCGTGACGCATATCCGCTTTACCAGAGCAATCCACCGCCTTCCTATCCGCAGCAGGCCCGAAAACGGGGCTTCCAGGGGACGGTGATCCTGAAGGTTCTGATCGGAACAGATGGCAACGTTTCCGATATTGACATACAGGAAACCAGCGGACATTCAATTCTGGATCAGGCCGCACGCGAAACAGTCGGGGGATGGAGATTCAAACCCGGATATCGTGGAAATGAGCCGGTGGAGATGTGGATTCGGGTGCCGATCCGATTTGAACTGAAATAAATGGTCATGATCAGACAGATCACTCCGGAGATGGAAATAATGTCTCGCGCAACGTCTCAGAGACGGAGGGAATATCTTCACAATAAACCTAACACCTAACACCCATTTTCACGGTAATTTGAAACAGGAGTGTAAAACAGATGAAAATTTATTCCGGTACTGGAGATCAGGGGAAAACCAGCCTTTTCAGCGGCGAGCGTGTCGCCAAAAACCATCCTTATATTGAAGCTGGCGGGGATGTGGATGAGCTCAATTCCATTATTGGTGGCATCAAGGTCCTTTTGCCATCCGCTTGTGGCCATATCATATCCGAAATCCATCAGATTCAATCCAATCTGATGACCATCGGAGCCTATATCGCCACATCCAGGAATTCAACGGCTTTTGAAAATATACCCGAAATCTCCAATACAGATGTGATAAATCTGGAAACGTCGATCGATGCGATGCAGATTAATTTACCGAAACTGACCGAATTTATTATTCCGAGCGGGCATATTTCGGCGGTCATGGCCAATGTTGCCCAAACCGTGTGCCGTCGGGCGGAACGCCATGTGGTTGGACTTTCCCTGCAGGTCGGAGTTGGCGAGGCGCCAAAGCATTTACGGTATCAATTGATTTATCTGAACCGGCTGAGCGATTACCTGTTTGTTCTGGCCCGCTATTGTAATCATATGACCGGATTTCCCGAAGACCTCTGGAAATCGTAATCGTTGCGGCAAGAATCAATTCTACAAAGTTGCACCGATTTTGGACTGGACGCTTCGCTGTTTCAGATATAGATTTTCAGAAAAATAATTTCGCTGCGTTACCTTTATCTCGAAAGCTATAGCGCAGTTTGTGCCCGTTCGAAGGATATGTCCGTCTGCAGAGTTTAAACAGCAAAGAGGCAAAAAACCAATCATTCCATATTCAGAAGCGTTGAGGGGGTGCCGGAAATAGCTTCCCGGATCACATGGGTGAGTGTTTCCATGTCCGGAATATGATCAAAAGCGATTTTCTGGTTAATGACGAGGGATGGTATCGACGGCCTTTTCCCACAGATATGGAAAAGTTCTTCCACGCGTGCCAGGCCGCTCCTGTCGCCAACGTCCACCACTGACCAGCGAAGCATTCCCGGTGTAAACTCCGGCGCAATTTCCTCAAGAATACCGATAGCCAGATCACAAAGGATGCACCCTTTCTGCTTGGCCACAATCTCAACATGGACCTCACGCATCACGTCTCTCCTTATTGATGGATCTGTTGCATCCGGATTCCCGAATAAACCGCTTTGCATATGAAGTGGCGTTTCAATATATACAATCTTACCGGTTATGGAAAAAATACTGTCTGACCCTGATCAACCGAATTACCGTCTTTCATCAGAAAATCCAGATCACCGTTTTCGGTCCACCAGCTTGGCCGGCTACCCGATTAACACCAGCGCAAAAAAATTCCAATAACCATAGGTTTCTTTTTGGGTATCAATTTCAAAACCATTGTTTCTGGCGGTTCGAAAAACGTCAATACCGCAGGCTTCCATCATGGGTCTGATCTGTTGCGTATTCGTTTTGTTTTTTTGAAGATCACACGGAGCTTCATTTTCTCCGGACGGTCAGGTTGCGCCCGTATCGGCGCCTTCATCCGGCCCTGATGGCAGGGCCGTAAGGGCGAATGCTTTGTAAAACCCCATGTTGTCGGCGTTCTCCAAAATGGGTCTTTTCATTTGATCGATATGATCGGGTTTTCGTGCA
>Ga0366817_10033_pt2 | contig 65045 bp, 51 predicted proteins | sample TotcelFGM3001N13_FD_207092 | JGI IMG/M metagenome (GOLD analysis project Ga0366817, IMG submission 207092) | Enriched cells from coal bed in the Powder River Basin, Montana, United States - Total cells FGM rep3 HSBNCT.FGM.300.1.N13 ...
TGCCGGCCCTGTCATCACCTCAACCAGGGTTTCGGCCAATGTAGATGCAATCTGGCGATATCCGTCAATGGCAGGGTGACCTCAACAAGCTGCATATCCATCGGTGGCAGGCTGCTTGCCATGGACTCAACCGGCAGCATATCCAGACTGGATCAACCGGCCATACGGGTGATGGATTATCTGGGTCTGACGAATCGGATCGGGGACAGAATCCATCAGAGAGATATCGACCAGATTGCATCTACATTGGCCGAAACCCTGGTTGAGGTGATGACAGGGCCGGCAGATTCGGTTCTGGCCCGGCAGTTGATGGTGACAGACAATCTAAATTTTCCAAACCGAATTGACGAGATTTCGTTTTCCGGAGGTGTGGCCGAATTTATTTATGGTGAAAAGGGGCATTTCGGGGACATCGGAAACAGTCTGGCGGAAAATATTGTCAGACTTATCCCCAAGCTGAATGCGCCGGTTGTCGAGCCAACCAACAAGATTCGGGCCACGGTCATTGGGGCAGGCGCATATTCTCTGTCCATATCGGGCTGCTCCGGATTTATGGATGACAGGCTTGCTTTTCCGATTCGAAATATACCGGTTCTTCGTGTGGATGCCGAATATGCCAGCCTTTCTGTCGATCATGTTGTATCCCGTATAAAACAGGCATTTCAGCGCTATGATCTGACCGAGGGCAAAGATATGGCTGCCCTGTATTTCAGAGATCCGGTCCGGGTCAATTATCCGGATCTGGAACTGTTTGCCAGATCCATTGAAATCGCGCTTGAAAATTCCATCAACAACAACCTGCCTGTCATTCTGATTTTTGAAAAAGATATCGCATGCAGCGTGGGAAATGTGATCAAACGTGAAACGCGGTTAAAAAACAATCTGCTTTCTCTGGATGAATTGATCCTAAAAGATGGCGACTGGATCGATATCGGTGAACCACTCATCGGGCGTCAGGTATTCCCCGTCACCGTAAAATCGCTGGTGTTTCACGGGAGTTGAGGGGGATGAAATAAGTTCGACCATAATGCCGAGATGTCGGGATAGGGAGATTCCGGCATTTCGGCATCCCCGAATCACGGCATTTCGGCATTTCACAATAAACGTTCATGAATCATTCCTGGAATTTAACCCACACATATGAAAATGACATTTACCGTTTATCTACTGATTTCTAAATCCTGACTACTGAATTCTGCTTTTATATTATTCCCGCATCACCATGCCTTAGCGCCAATGATATGCCGGATTTTATCTTCTGTCTTCTTTTCCACCAGAATCATTTTCTTTGCATGGGCCTTTTTGATTTTTTCGGTAAGTACCTTTAAATCCGCAGGTTTTTCCATCAGATCCATCGCACCCAGTTTCATGGCTTCAACGCCTTTTTCAACCGTGGCATGACCGGTCAGAAGAATGACCTGAAGATCCGGATTTTTGGATTTCATGATCTTCAATGCTTCCAGACCATCCATTTCCGGCATTTGAAGATCCAGAATAACGGCATCAAAAGATTCCGCCTCAACCTGTTTCAATGCCTCTTTTGCAGAGGAAGCCGTTGTAACTTCAATCTCGCGCGTTTTCATTCTTTCCGACATGATTTCCAGAAAATCCTTCTCATCATCGATCAGCAATACTTTTTCAGACATGACGTCCTCCTTTTCTTAAATAAAAATGACGCACCGGTTTAACGGATAACATGTGGGGTTCGTCGCTTGCTTCCCGGCAAATCCATAAACCGACAAATTGTATAGCTTTTAAGATAATGATTTTGGGAAGACAGCAGGGAGGGGATAGGCCTTTTTAGGCCATCCCCGACCGATAACGCACCCAAAATCTTTATCTTGAAAGCTATATTAATCAATTAATTCACACAGCCCTACCGCATCCATCTTTTTGGGCAGCATCAGATAAATCCGATGGTTCTCTGTATTCTCCTGTAGTTCCGCCTGGAGAAGGTCAAGGATAGGCCGGCTTTCTTCCAGAATGTCACGGCAGATGGCTGATGTCTTGGATCCATCTTCCAGTTGAAAGCAGATGGCTGCATGAGACTCCCTGTTTTCCACCGTCAAATTCAGATTCCAGGCTTTTTCCTGGGCATTAAAAATCGCTTTCAGGCAGATCCAGATCAGATTTTCCAGAAAAAATGGCCGGGTTTGTATCTCTATGGCGATTTCACCCGATGGCGGCTTGAGTGTCACACCCTTCATGGATGCCAGACGGGTTGAAAGCATGGCGGTGAAGCAAAGCATATCACTTAAATTGATGCTTTTTATCGGTTCGTCAATGCTGTGGGCAAACCGGTTCATGTTTTTAATGATGGCATCTGCACGTTTGACCTGCCTCAAAATGCTGCCGGACAGTGTTTTCAGGCGATCTGGATTGATTGGAACCCCTTTTTCTGAAAGCAGGGCAAGGTCTTCCAGCAGCCCGGCATGTTCATTGATGATGGCCAGAGAATTTTTAATTTCATGAGAAATGGATGCAGACATGCATCCAAAAAATGATAGACCGCACTGGCCGGCTGTCAATTGGTTTTGAGTCATCATGCATCTCCTGGCTGCTGATGGATTTCATTCAATTTTTCAACCAAATATTCAATTTGAACCGGTTTCACCAGGTAATAGGGGTCACCTGCCTCTGCAGATCCTTCCTGGTAATCAGTCTCCGAGCCATGCCCGGTCAGAAAAATGAATTTCAGGTTCGGCCTTCGAATTTGCAATCGCCGCTTCAGCTCCAGCCCGCTCATCTTGGGAAGTTTGACATCCAGAACAGCCACATCATAATCCTCATGTTCGATTAAATCGATGGCGGCGTTGCAACTGGTCACCCATGATGCATCAATACCCCGCATGGTCAGCCGTTCGGCCAGAGTGGAAACCAGTTCCTCTTCGTCATCCACCAGTAAGACACGCATGGGATTCTCCTTTTTTATCAATGTATTCCAGCGGAATCGTCACGGTAAAGGTGGTTCCTTGTCCGAAATGGCTTTCCACCTGAACATCGCCGCCGATTTCCCGAACCAGGCCATAGGTTATGGAAAGGCCAAGACCGGTTCCACCTGAACTGCTTTTTGTGGTGAAAAACGGCTCGAATATCCGTTTGAGATCGACTTCGGATATGCCGCATCCGTCATCACTGACCGCAACCCGAACCTGATGTTCATCCGCCATAAGTCTGGCCCGGATCGTCAGATGGCCGCCATCTCTCATGGCGGCAAATGCATTGTTGACCAGATTTAAAAAAATCTGCTGAAGCTTGCCCCGGTCACTGATAAATTCCGGAATATTATCCGGAATATCCACGGAAATATCAATACTGCGATATTCGGCTTCCTTGGTCTGAAATCCCAGAACATCCTGAATGATGGCCTTGAGATTAACCTTTTGGACACTGACTTCGATATGTCGGGCAAAATTCAGCAGACGTCTGGTAATGGTCGCACACCGATCAACCGATGAAATGATGGCTTTAACCAGTCCGATCAGTTTTGTATCAGTTTGGTATTCTTTTCGAAACGAGAAGATATCATTGATCATTCCGGCTTTTTCATTGATGATCGCCAGGGGATTGTTGATTTCATGTGCCACACCGGCAGCCAGTCGTCCGATGGATGCCAGCTTGTTGGCATATTCGGCCTGATGAAGCGTCATGACCCGTTTTTGGTCGGCCAGATAAATGTTGTTTACCAGATAGGTTGATACACCGATTACGACAATCAGGATGATCAAAATGCTTCCCGTCAAAAAAATTAAAAGCTTGAAACGGGAATTGTACCAGGACGCCATCAGATCATGCTTTTGTTTGACCACCATCAGGATAAATGGTGTTCCGGTAATATAGGCATATCCGACGATTACCGGCCGGTTCTGCTGATCCACTTGTTCCAAAACCCGGGTTTCCTGGCTGAATTCCGGAATTGGAAAGGGGATTTGATCCAGAATAGCGCCGAAATATCGCGACTGTGTTTGAAGAACACCCTTGTGATTGATGATAAAGGCATCTCCATGACCGCTCACTTCCAGTTTGGAAATGAGATCTGTCAGTCGTTCGATATCCAGCGAGGCTCTCAGAATAAACGGAGAGCCATCCATTCGGGTATGTTTGACCGCTATCACAAGATGGGGAATGTTTCGAAACCCCATAAATACATCGCTGATATTCGAGCCGTTTTGCAGGGTCTCCCGGTACCAGTGCTGGCTGCTGTAGTCAAGACCTTCCACCGCATAGGGTCCGGCATAAGTCTGCTGTTTGCCGGTATGATCAATGAGACCCAAATCTGACCACTGGCCCAGCCCGGACTTCAGATTTTCGAGAATGCGACCCAGACGAACCGGATTGGCCAGCGTCTCATACGTGTTATCCAGAATAATGAAACTGAGTGCAAATTTTCGTTCATCCAGAACAAAAGACAGGGAGCGCCTGGTATTGGAAATCAGCCGGGATGTCCGCAGCAGCATCTCCGACTCCACCGCCTTCTGGGTAACCTTGTAATCCATAATTGCCAGAAACAGTAGCGGAATCAACGCTACACTCAACGTCAGAAAAGCCGACTGCTTCCAGATCAGCCTGAAATTGAAAAGCGGCTTGAAGGGTCCGGCAGATATGTCGTGATGGTCCCAGAATTTGGGTTTATATCGGTTTATATCGAACATGTCGGCCTGTTTACCGTGAAAAAGGAAAAACAGAATTCAGTAGTCAGGATTCAGAATTCAGTAGAAAATCAGCCTTCAGTCTTTTTCAGCCTGATTTTCTCATTGGCCTTCTTCAGTGTATCACTCAAAACATCAATATCAACCGGTTTTTGCAGATAGGCAAACGCACCCAGGTCCATACAGATTTTGCGGTCCGTTTCGGAACCATGACCGGTCAGAATGATAACCTCGATTTCGGGTTGGGTGTCCTTGATGCGGCGCAGCACCTCGATGCCGTCGATCCCCGGCATCTTCAGATCCAGAATCATGACTTCCGGCTCTTCCTCCCTGGCCATTTTCAGCGCAGATTCGCCATCGTAGGCAACCGCAGAACCCATGTCCCGCATGGTCAGACGTTCAGAAAGTGTCTGTACAAACTCCCGTTCGTCATCGACCAGAAGAACTTTGGAAGGTGTTTGAAAATCGAATTTCCGGTAAATATCCGCCTGATGAAAGTCGCTTCCCACCTGTGTTTCCACAGATTTGACATCCGGCAGACCAGACACAAATGTTTTCAGTTCCTGTTCCAGGCGGCTCAGCATCAGAACATGTTTGTTGATGGTCAGCATCACGGCGCCATCCCGCGAGCTGACAGCGACATCATGGCCTTCACAGGCCAGGGCCACCTCCACCCGGGCCTGAAGCAAAAAATCCTTTACGGATTCCCGGGAAGCCAGGGTCGGTGACAATACATCCTTGTGGATGTTGGCAACAATCAGATCGATGGCTCCGTTGCCGGATATTTTTCCCATGGGAATCACCATGTCATACATCCCGGGTTCCCAGGGGTCGCTTTCCTGCCGCAGTGTCGATGTCCAGACCGAGCGGTCCTCATCGCTTTTCCGGATCAGCTTGAGCGCCTCTTTTTCCGATGTGTGTGATGCACCGGCCTGGTTGACGCGAAAGGATACATCCGCAATCAGGCAAACCCGAAGCACATGGGTGATGGACATCGGAATCAGATGGCAGGAAAAGCCAGCCAGAAGCAGTTTTTCCTGAGCCAGTATTTCGGCCATGGCCAGCTTTAAATAGGCCAGAGACCGTTCTTTTTCATGGGTAAACGGATTGAAAATGGATGCCTTGGCAGAAAAGGTTCGCGCGATGCGATCATCCGGAATTCCGGAAAATTTGCCTGCTGCGGCAATCACATCCCTGTCCTGAATCAGGCGAAATCCGGTTTTCGCAACAACTCCCTGAATCACGGATTCTTCATTGCAGAAAAGACCGTTAAAAACAGAAATAACTGACATAATATCCCCTTTGTTCTGTAATGTTCAGGAAACGATTCGGCAGACTGTCTGGAGCGGGCAGTTTTCTTCCTCACCGTCCCGATGCGCCGATTCATGGATCTGCTGTATGGCTTTTTCCATGTTTGGGAAAACATGATCAACGCCGATCTTGGCCAACAGATGGGTGCGTTTTAAGACCCGCATCACCGATTCATTCACGCCGCTGAAGGAAATGTCAACTCCCGCGCTGCGAATCCGCTCCACGAGTAAGGATAATGTTTCTTCACCGGATGCGTCAATATCATTGATGCCGTTTGACACAATTAAAATATGCTTCAGGCTTTTTTTATCCCGCATCAGATCAGATATCTGGTCTTCAAGATAGCTGGAGTTGGCAAAAAAAAGCGGGCCGTCAAACCGGATAAGGGAAATGAAACAGCATTCCTTCAGACCATGTGTGATTGCGCATCGAAGCCCCATGTCCTCGTGCCTGGCCAGGCTGGCAACGGTTGGCCGCATGCTTTTATACAGAAAAACGATCAGACACAGGGCCACACCGACCATGATTCCCTTGTCCAGATGCGGCGCAAACCACAGGGTGCAGATAAATGAAATGATGGAAATGACGCCGTCATACCACTGGGCTTCCCATGCATGAACAAAGCCTGCCACATTGATCAGACCGATGACCGCCATCATGATGACCGCTGCCAGAACCGACTGCGGCAGATGGTACAGCAGGGGGGTGAAGAAGAGCAGCGCGATAACGACTGCAAGGCTGGTGAATACACTTGACAGGCCGGTCATGGCACCTGCCTGAAGATTGACCGCGGACCGGGAAAACGAACCGGAAACCGGATAACTTTTTCCCAAAGCGCCCAGAAGATTGGCCAGTCCCTGACCGATCAGCTCCTGATTGGGATCCAGTCTCTGACCGGTTTTGCTGGCCATGGCCTTGGCAATGGAAATGGCTTCCATAAATCCCAGAAGGGAGATGATGGCAGCATAGGGCAGCATGTGCATCATGATTTTAAAATTGACCTTCGGCACGGTAAATGACGGCAGCCCCTTGGGAACCTCGCCAACCACATCTCCGCCGCCGATCATGCGTATTTTTTTTGAATCGATGGGTTTATTTCCGGTTTTGATCCGCCAGACCCGGTCGTCGGTTCTGGCGCCTTCCGGCAACTGATTCTGAGGATAAAACACCAGTTTTTCATCCGGTTGGATGGCTGCGGAAAACAACAGGGTCCGTATCGCCTCCCGCTGAACATGGGCGTCATGTTTCAGCATCTCGCTTTGGGTCTGAATCACCCGTTCGGCATGTTCGGAATCCAGAATGGTCATCGGATTGCCGGACAGCCTGGCATCTTCCAGTTCTTTGGCGGCACTGGTGCGTTTTTCCGAAAGCGGTTGCAGGCCGTTTGTGGCGGTGTTGAATTTTTCGATCAATTGAATGGCCTGGGGGTTTTGGATGGCTGAAATATCCACGGTTGTATCATGTTCATATCCGGTCAGCCATGAAATTGTTGTGGTGATGACAACAGCCACCAGCACATTGGGAATCCTTGGCGCAATGCGTTTGAGTCCATACATGATGGCAAATGCCAGAACACCCAGAAAAAAAGTGGGCCAGTGGGTATAATGAAAGGCAGCCTGCACCACGCGGATGATGGTTTCATAATGATGTTGCGCGCTGTCCACACTGACACCGAACATTTTGGATAGCTGGGATGTGGCGATGATGATGGCCGCTGCATTGGTAAAACCGTTCACGACCGGGTGGGACAGAAAATTCACCACCAGACCGAGTCTCAGCACGCCCAGGGAAAGCTGGAACAAACCAACCATCAGCGCCAGAAGAATGGCATAGGCGATATAGCCCTCGCTGCCGGCTGTGGCCAGCGGTTCAAGGGATGCCGAGGTCATCAGGGAGACCACTGCCACCGGGCCGGTGGCCAACTGACGACTGGATCCAAACAGGGATGCAATCATGGGCGGCAGAAACGAGGCATACAGCCCGTAATACGGCGGCAGGCCGGCCAGTTGCGCATAGGCCATGGATTGGGGGATCAACACCAGCGCCACCGTCAGGCCGGAAATCCCGTCCGCCCTCAGCATGGCCATACTATAGCCTGTAAACCAGTCCAGAAATGGAAAAATCCGTTTGATCATTCCGGTCACCTAAACGAGTTGTGAGTAATGGGTTGTGAGTTAAAAGACGTCCGTCTTCAGCCCCTCTATCCGCCAGACTTCAACCGTCCACCTTCATCAGCATCCGTCTGCACGATGCGATCAGTTCATTATAGAGCGCCCCGACATCATACAGGTTATACATGCGAAACCGCACCAGGCTGTCCACCATGGAAAACAGGATCAGGGCGGATTTTCGGGCGGGCAGATCACCAATGGAGCCATCTAACTGACCTGCATGGATCGCCGTTTCAAAAATATCGACAAAGCAGTTGTAAATGGCTTCCAGAATTTCCCGGCATTCCGGATTTGTTTCAGCCAGTTCATAGGGATAACGCTGATGGAGGATCGAAAACAGATCTTCTTTGAGACCGGCCATATACAGATAGAACGACACGGTCTCTTCCACCATGTCGAGACCATTTTTAAAGGATTTTTCTCCCTTATATCGCTCAAATTCCGGAAGAATGTCCGCTTTGAGGTCTCTGAGAATGGACAGAAAAATTTCCTGCTTGTTCTTGAAATGGTAAAAAATGGTACCCTCGGCCGCGCCGGTCATTCGGGAGAGTTCGGCCATGGAGGTGTCTTTGAACCCTTTACGGGAAAAGAGATAGGTCGCTGCCTGAAGGATGCTCTGTTTTTTTTTCATGGATTCTCCTGCGGATATATTAGACTGAGTACTCAGTCGGTTTTTTTTATGACTTTTTGCAGGAGACGTCAAGATAAAAATGGGAGGGGTATCAATAAAATTTTAATGGATCACGAATCGCCACGCAAAATTCGTTTCAGAATCTTTCCGGTCGGGCTTTTGGGCAGTTCTTTCACAAATTCCACTTTTCGGGGGATGCGATACACCGCCATATTGGTGCGGCAGAATCCGATAATCTCTTCCGGTGTCGATTCCATGTTTTCTTTTAAAACAACAGCGGCATGGACAGCCTCGCCTTTTATGGGATCGGTTACGCCATAAACCGCCACTTCCTGAATTGCATGATGTTTGTACATGACCTGTTCCACTTCATTGGGATAAACATTGAAACCGGCCACATTGATCATATCCTTGACCCGATCCGTAATGAAGAAATAGCCCTCTTCATCCATGATGCCAATATCACCGGATCTCAGCCAGCCGTTACGAATGGCGGCGGCGGTGGCTTCGGGTTTTCGCCAGTATCCCTGCATGACATTGGGGCCCCGAATGATGATCTCGCCCATTTCACCCACGGGCAGCTCATTGCCGTTGTCGTCCGCGATTTTCATGTCCACATTTTCGATCGGTGTTCCGATGCTGCCGAATTTATGCCGGAAATCGTGATTGTAACTGGCAAACGGAGAGGATTCGGTCAGTCCGTATCCTTCATGGATGGTCAACCCGAATTTTTCCTTCCAGGCCAGGGCGGTCTCGCGGGGCATGTTGGCGGCTGCCGTAAAGCAGTATCGCAGGCTGGTCAGGTCATAGGATGATGTATCCATATTGAGCAGGTAGATGAAAACGGTCGGAACGGCAAAGAACATGCTGACCCGTTCTTTCTGAATGGCGTTCAGGACCGGTTCGGGTTCAAATCGGCGATGAAGCGCAATGGTGGCGCATTTGCTGATGCCGCCATTCAGGATGTAATTCTGTCCGAAACAGTGAAACAGCGGCAGAAACAGTTGCAGGCAGTCTTCGGGCCTGACCCCGGAATGATTGGCCGCAGACCTCGAATTGGAGTTGATATTGCCCTGGGTCAGGACCGCGCCCTTTGGAAAACCGGTGGTGCCGGATGTGTACAGCAGGGCCGCCGGATCATGACTGTCCAGGTCCAGGCACCGGCAGTCTGTGCCGCCGTCCGCCAAGAGCCTGTCAAACGAGAGATCAATGCCGGACTCGCCTTCGGCAATGAGAATGTGTTCGACCGATGGCAGGGCATCCGCCGGAACTTCCTTTCGAAGCAGTGCGGTCGTGATGATGATACGGGACTCTGAATCGTTGATGATGTATTTCAGCTCTTCCGGTTTCAGCATGGCATTGACGGAAACGGCGATTGCGCCCAGTTTTTGAGCGGCAAAATACCCGATCACGAATTCCGGGATGTTCGGCAGAAACAGCGCCACCCGATCCCCCTTGACGATTCCCAGGGTCTGTAGCGCATGGGCCATTCGGTTGACATCCTGATCGAGCTGAAGATAGGACCAGGTTTTCCCTTCAAAAATCAATGCCGGTTTTTCCGGAAAAAATGTACGTGCCCGTTCCAGGTTTTTGGCGATATTCATTGGTTTTCCTTTCAATAAACGGAAGGTTCAGATCTGTTGACACCCGTCGTCTTCATTTTTCATCAATCATTTCATTTTCCCGGTAAACGGTCATGAATCATTCCTGGTGTTTGGCCCCGGACATAAAAATGACTTTACCGTTTTTCTACTGAATCCTGAATCCTGACTACTGAATTCTGTTTTTAATTAGCTACATGTCAGCTACATTGTGAATTGTCAATAAGAAAAAACCGTTCGGAGCAACCCCTGACCATCTCCTGGTTTGTACAGACCGCCTGACCGCGTTGCTGTTATCGGTGTCGGATCGCTATGGGAATCGGGATTCTCAAAAGATACGTTCAATCGCTACGGCTTTTTCGGTTTCTTGTTGTTTTTTGCCCGGATATGGATGTAAGGAATATCGTCGAATGACAACCTGTTGAATCCGGACGAAATTCCCTGTACTCACGAGGAGATACCGATGGGAAATTTTCTGATCATCGAGCGGTTCCGGTGGTTTGACCATCAGATTCGCTGCAACCGGTTCCCCAACGCCGCCACCCTGTCCCATCAGTTCGAAATCTCGCCCAAAACGGCCCAGCGCACCATCACCTTTCTGCGGGACCGGTACCTGGCGCCCCTGGAATATCACCCGTCCCGACGCGGTTATCACTACACGGATCACAGCTTCATTCTGCCCAATCGGATGGCGACCCCGGACGAAATTCTGGCCATACTGATCGCCGGCAACCTGATGTCCGCCAGTCCGGACGGGCTGATCAGCCCGGGAATCCGCCGGTTCAGCCAACGCTTTCTTGCCGATGCCGCTTTCTGCGGACTGTCTTTGAATCGCATTCACGAATCGTTTTCCGCGGACTGGAACGGCCACGCACCGGTCAGCCCGGCTATTTTTCATGGCGTGGTTCATGCGCTGATCAGCACGCGACTGCTATCCTTCAGCTATGAATCGCCGGGGAAAAATGCGGCTTCCCGTCGTCTGGTGGAGCCCCACCATCTGCAATACTACATGGCCAACTGGATTCTGATTGCCTGGTGCCGCCTGCGGAATGACTGGCGGAAATTCTCGTTATCCCGAATGACCTCAGTCAACGTGACTGACACGCCATTTGACAGAAGGCCGAAAGATGACTGGTGCCATCTGCTGGATCAGGCGTTCGGCATTTTTCAGGGCGGGGAACCGGTGGAAGTCACGCTTCGCTTCAATCCCTTTCGGGCCAGATGGATTCGGGAACAGCACTGGCATCCGGCCCAGCACATGGAATTTCTTTCGGATGGCGGGATGGATTTGTCGTTTCCAGTTGCGGATTTCCGGGAAGTGAAAATGAAGATTCTGCAGTTCGGCGCGGATGTGGAAGTCATTCGGCCGGAGGCACTGAAGCGGGAAATTCGGGAGGAAATCGGGAGAATGGTGGCGGTGTACGCGTGATTTTAAAAAAATCGGGAATTCAAAAAAAATGGGACATGGGACACGGGATGTCCGAGCAGGTTTGATATCCTGCAACCGGTTCATCAGTTTCAAGAGTGTCTATGGTCGCTTTCAACGGTCGGGGTTTTTCAGCACATCTGCTTGAGGGGAAACAGGCATGCATACATACGGCAATCCCGGAATTTCAGTTCATGCGTTTCAAAGACCGGACAGGGCCATTCTGTCAAATCAGTTTACTTTCTTCTTGAATGTGTTGAAAAAACGGCATGGCCTTGTAGCGGCCACTGTTCCAGATATCCCGGGATCGGACAATGGCGGTTATGATTTGGCCGGTTTCCCATTCTATTTCATAAAGTGCGTGCCTGATTGCATTTGTACGGCTGTCATCGACAGGACCATTTGGTTTGCCGAAACGCCCAGTGGACAGCTTGATTTTGTATCCGGACAGAATATGGACACACCGGCTTCACAGACTTTTGTGTTTGATGAAATTGGCCGTACCGCCAGTCTGAGGGTATATGGTCAGCCCGGTTTATCCCCTACCCGCCCCCATCATTATCGTTTTCTCGTAAAAGCTGCAAAAATTCTTTCCTATTATCATGCCGGTGTCGTGTTCCGGGTCGAAACCTGGATCAACTATGATTTCATGAAAGACATCGGATATCTGAGCCTGCTTCAGCACATGCTCGGGAAAAAGGCGGTTGATGAAATCTTTTTTGAATTCACCCTCGGTGTCTTCGGGGACCGGAATATCCTGCATCTCAATACCTCCTGGCTGATTGGCGGTGTTCCCAAAGACCTGAATCAGGCCGCCAGGGACTGGTATGAAAACACAGCGGCTTTTTCCACCAGGGTGGTCGGTTTCGGATTCCGGAAGGAACGCTTCAGCCTGCCTTCCCCGGCAACGGATTCACTGTGTATCAAAGCAGGGGATACGGTTTTTCTGGTTCGGGAGTTTCATAATTCTCATGACCCGAATGCCGTGGCCATCCTGTGGCAAAACGGCGAGAAAATGGGCTATCTCAGGCGCCACATCGCCCAATACCTGGCACCGGTCCTGGATCAGGGGCGACTGTACTGCGGACAGATTGCGGCGGTGCTGGGCGGATGATGAGCGGGTGTTTGTGCGGTTGGAGCAGGTATAGCGCACTGAGACAGTAATTGGATTTCATTTCTGGCTGTGGGAAGTAAAACAATCATGTCCGACAAAATGGGTGATTCTTAATAACTTGATGACTTTATTTTTCCAGAGTATTTTTCAAAAGCATTTTATTGAAAATTGGTTTGAAAATTGAAGAAATTTAACTCCTTGATATGAAACCACAATTAACAGCTCAAAGCAGGACCAAATGATTACCAACCTCACACAATCTGGAAAGCTATCAACGTTGGAATCCGTTGAATATGGCCGTTTTGAAGCCTTGTTTCAGAACATTATGCACGTCAAACCTTTTTTGTGGCAATGGCGGTTGTTCAATCGTTTTCTTCATAATGACCTGCCCGATGTCATCGATATCCCAACCGGCCTTGGAAAAACATCTGTTATGGCTATCTGGCTGTTGGCGCGAGCATTCAACCCTGAATTGCCGCGTCGATTGATTTATGTGGTAGATCGAAAGGCTGTTGTGGATCAGGCCACAACCATTGCCGAACAATTGCGTCAAAGTTTGGCTGACAATCCAAGTTGCAGTTTGATTGCAGAAAAACTGGGTATTGATAGTCAAAACCCCATTCCTATCAGCACATTGAGAGGCAAACTGGCCGATAACAGGGCATGGCTTGAAGATGCAACCTGTCCGGCAATCATTATCGGCACCATTGATATGATAGGGTCCCGCCTTCTCTTTTCAGGTTATCGAACCAGTAAATGGATGCGACCTATGCAGGCGGCACTTATGACCGTTGATTCGTTGATTCTGTTGGATGAGGCCCATTTATCGCCAACTTTCGTGCAGGTGCTATCGTTTGTCCATTCATGTCGACAAATGGAAAACTTGCCTTTCAAACTGCCGTCACTGCATATTCTGCCTTTGTCTGCAACTGCTCAGACCAAGGATACGCATCAGTCTTTCCGATTGGATTCGGAGGACGTCCATGATGCACCAGTGGCTATTAGATTGGCTGCACTGAAGCGGCTCAAATTTGTCAATGTGAAAGGCGGCCTGGCAGAGGAACTGGGAAATCGGGCCGCTATTTGGGATGAGAAATGTAAATGCGTGGCGGTCTTCTGTAATGGCCGGGCCGATGCACAAAAAGCTGCGGATACCATACGACAAAAACTTGGCAAAGGGCGAATCAATGATGTCCGTCTGCTGACCGGGGCGCGCAGAGGATACGAAAGAGATTGCCTTGCCAAGCATGAAACGTTTCGTGCATTTCAGGGCAAGGACCCAACTGACGGCAGAACAAGATATCTCGTATGCACTTCGGCAGGGGAAGTTGGGGTTGATCTTGATGCGCAACATTCGGTTATGGATTTGGTTTCCCTGGAACGGATGATTCAGCGTCTCGGCCGGATCAACAGGCGTGGAGAAATGTCAGGCGGCTCCCGGGTTGAGGTGCTGGTAGATGATGAAAAGCTGAATCAACATATTGACAATATGCCCGATTTGGTTACGGTTCGGGAAGTTCTGATGTCACTTCCCAAATTGGACAATGATGACCATAACGCATCCCCTCAGTCTGTTGATAATCTGCTCAAGAATTTATCCCAGGAACTTCGTCAGCGTGTTTTTACGCCAGCGCCACCATCCCCTTTATTGAATTTCGCTCATATCGAGGCATGGTCACTCACTTCGACCGATGAACATCCTGGTCGCCCTGAAATTGCCCCTTTTGTGCGTGGCATTGTCCCGGATGAGGTTCAGACAGAAATTATCTGGCGGGAAGATATATCGCTTCTGACAAGACTGGATTCAGGTAAAATTGAACAAGCCATAGAATCAATACCGCCAAACCCGTCAGAAATACTGGTGGAAATGACCCGATCTTTGACTGACAAGTTTGTCAAAAGGCTGGAGAAATGGAAAGAAGGAAACAGTCACTCCGCCATGCCTTTCTCATTCCTGGTAGTTCGGGGGGATCACGTGGTAGAAATTATCACGATAGAAAAAGGTTTGCTGTTTGGACGCAATGGTGCCCAATTCAGCACGATTCCCAAAAAGTTGACATCAGAACTGATTCGTCTGTTTTCGTACTCTACACTATGGTTACCATATGAATTCGGAGGGCTTGATGAAGACGGCCTGTTTTCGGCAAATACAGATAATGCTGTAACAGAACCCCCGAAAAACGAATTCTCTGCCCTGCGTTTGGAGGTCAACCTGAATACAGAAGCAGAAAGGCCCCTGGGAGGCGCATGGCCTTTTGATTTGGATCATGAAGAGAACTGGGAAAAAACGCTTCGGGGAAAACGGTGGCGTCGTATATTCAAGCAATATCTTCCCCCGGAAAATGGTCAGGCTGACAGTGAGTCTGTTCATGCACTTGAATACTGGGTTCCACCGAAATCAGGGCGATTGAATGGCGAAACCGGTGCTGCTTCAACTGCCCAGTCTTTAAAAGACCACCACACATGGACTCAATTGGAGATGGCGCGAATTGCCGACAGGCTGAAACTCGATGGCCCTATCAAAAATGCGATGAGTCTGGCCGCCCGCCACCATGACCAAGGCAAAGGTAGGGAATTATGGCAAAATGCCATGAAAACGGACCGGGAGCCTGCTTCTGTAGAAAGGCCGCTGGCGAAAACCGGCAACAAGGGCAGCGGTTATCTGGGTGGTTATCGGCATGAGTTTGGGTCGTTAATGGATGCCATGATCAACGAAGATATCATGGCACTGGATGAGGCACATCGGGATCTGGCTTTGCATCTCATTACCGCACATCATGGGCGGGGAAGGGTGTTTATTCCGGCGTATGACCCGAATATCGTCCTGCCTGCCGTGCTGGAAGAGCAAATGTTGCATGTTGCAAAACGTTTTGCCCGTTTGCAGAAGCTATGGGGGCCCTGGGGTCTTGCCTGGCTTGAAACCCTTCTGCGGATTGCGGATGTGACCGCGTCCAGAAAATTGGAGGAAACCCCGCATGAATGAATATCCGATCCCTATCGATCCGTATAATCCCGGACAGGTTTTTGCCTGTATGGGTTTTTTGGAGTTGAGTGATCATCTGCTCGGAGGAATTTTGGGGTCCTTCAGTAAGGATGGACACTCGTTCATCCTTTCCGAGAGCAAAGAAAATCCATATGCGGCCTGTTTACAATTTATTGTTGAAGCGAAGGCCACCGAAATGAAATCCTTCAAGCCGGAGGGAGATAAAAAAGGCAAAAAGAGCGATAAGGATATGGCTTTGCCTGTGTTATTGAAAACTGCCGATATGCATTTTCGTATTGATCATTGGGAGGAAGACAGATGGTCTGACGCATCAGGCCGTGATTCAATGAAGTTATATTCTGGAAATCGGAGCGCTTTCAAAATTGTATGCAGCATGCAGGATGTCATCCAAAAACTGTATCTGCAGAACAAGGAAGAGTTGTTAAGAGATCCAATGAACATAGGCCAACTTATGTCTGGTCGCTTTAATTTTGACCCCCGATCAGGTTGGACAGCACTGGATATGGGCTTCTCCCCGAATGAACATAAAAGCGGCCAGTTCAAAGAAGGCGTACTGACATTTCCAGCAGTGGAGCTTTTTGCTGCGATTGGGATGCAGCATGCAAGACCTTGTAGCACCAAGACCAAAAATTTTTCTTATAAGACGTGGGACTCACCGCTTCCACCAATGCTTGCACGGCTGGCATTGGGCGTCGGTTTCACTATGAGGCATTGGGCCTCTTATCTTTGTGATTACGATTTAGCCGGAAAAAATAAAGTGCTTCGATTTTCAAAAAAGGAGGATTGTCATGTCTGAACCGATTATTTTAACCCACGATATTTTGAATGGATGGGCTGATGGTGCCGGCCCGTCCGCATTGGTTTTGAACGAGAAACTGATTTCTGTTGAAGGCAGGGAGGGAGTTATTTTTCCTCCGACCTATTCTGATATCGGATATAACATCGATGAACTGTGTGATGGCACGAAAATCGCTCAAATCGATTCCGTTGGCTCCCAGGCCAACCGTATGGAACCTCTGTTTAAAAAAGCTTCTCAAGGGGCAAAAGCAAATCCGCTGGCAAAACTAACCCCCCAGATCATTATTCGGGCAGGTGAAGATAAATGTGTACACCTGTTTGATGCTGGGCACAGATTGGGGGACGCCATTGTTCGATGCTCGAATCTGGGTGCTGAGGCAGACCTGGCTTTCAAACAGTACTGTAACGGTGACTCAACCGGAATCGCAAAAATGGCACCGACGACATTGTTATTTGGCGCGTGGAATTCACGCAGCCAAGACAACCAGGCCAAAATACCGCGGATTGTTCAAGGTGTAATTCGCGCCTTTGATGTTGAAGTATTGCACCGGGCAGCTCAATACAACCCTGCGATCAACTATGAACTGAACGACCTGCTGGGGCCGATTGAAGGGGATGATCGCAAAACCGAAGGCGATGTTCGATCACAATGTGGATTTCGTCATGCACCGGCAGTCTGGCGGGATAATGACAAAACCAAAGATGACAAGAACCGTATATTTGGAGGTGTCCTGGTTCGTGGTGAAATTCGTAGAACAGTCACTATTAACCTGGTAGCTCTGAGGGCTTTGGGTGGTGGTGAGGATGGGGGACAAAAGCTGCGCCGTTATATTCTTGGTTTATCACTGGCAGCAGCAACTGCATCACAGGATGGTTTTTTACGACAGGGCTGTATTCTCGTGCATGACTGGGAAATTCCTGAACCCTCATGGCAGGCAGTCTATCCATCAAAAAAGCCGGAATTCCTCAGTCTGGATTATGACTTGGCCATCAAATATGCCGAGTCAGTTGCTGATGCTTTTGGGGTTGGATCCGATCGGGAAGATATCATTTTCGACCTGAAACTGGCCAGAGCCGAGCTGGATGAAAAAAAAAATGGGAAAGGTAAAAAGTCAGCCAAAACAAAAAAATAATCCAAAAATGTTGGGGCACATAACAATGACATACTCACTGTTGATTAGTGTGCGACTATTGCACGACAGGTATCATGGATGTAAACCTACAAGAGAACTTGAAGACTGGCCACCTTCACCTTTCCGATTATTTCAGGCTCTCCTTTCCGGAGCACGACTTGGAAGATGGTATAGCCATTGGCGGGATGACGTCGATGGAGATGCCTTTCGCTGGCTTGAAACCCAACGCGCGCCACTGATTATCACTCCGCCGGTACGAAAAGGTCAGTTTGTTCAATACTACATGCCGAATAACGATGGTGATCTGGTGTTATCAGGAAATATCTCCAAAGAAAAATCACGGACAGGAAAAAGAGTGCAGCCGTGGTTGGTGAATGACGGACTGATTCATTATATATGGCCCATTTCTGAAGAGCTATGGGATAAATCCGGACCACAAATAAAACGGTTGGCAGAGTTGACGGAACGTATGTATCAGTTTGGGCGATGTATTGATGCTGCATGTGCGGAAGGTCGCATTGTCAAAACTGATGAAATCCATTCTCTTGATGGTGACGTATATTATCCAGATGAAACCCGATCCGGTGATAGCCTGATCCCTGTTGCCGGAGCTCTTGACCAATTGATTGTCCGCTTCAATGCATTTCAGCATCGTTTGAAACAAATTAGAAACTACGGGCCAGTCACTGCTGTTCGACGAATCTGTTACCATCATTCCACTGTTCCAACCAAACAGGTTACCTTTACGCTGCATGATCCCAACAATGACAACCGATTTGCGACGCTGCCGGTATTGTATTCGGCGATTTTCACTGCCTCTGTGCGAAATGAACTGGCTTCCGGACTTTGTCATACACTGGAGCAGTACCCCCAACACGCAGGCTATAGCCAAGCAGAAGTTGAAAAACTGGTGCTTGGAAGGGATGCCGTACAGGCTGACAAATCTTTGCGATTACTTTTTTTGGCATTGCCTTCCATCGGTCATGCTTATGCTGACGGTGCAGTCCGGCGGTTGATGATCACCGTCCCGTCTTCCTCTCCATTTTCGGGTGATTTGATCATCAGATTGCTGGACGGAAAGATTATTCATGCTGAGATGTGTGATCTGAATCATTTATCGGTCCGTCTCAAGAGCATAGACGAAGCAGGCTTGCCTTTGGACTCGATGGAAGCCGAAGAGCGTATGAAAATACGATTTGTTCCCAAAATGGGTGGAAAAGTCTGGCGTTCAATTACGCCGGTTATTTTGCCAGGACATGTAAAAATCCACAGGCCCAATGTAAATGACCCGTTATCTGTTTTTCAGGCGGATCAAATGCGCCGATCCTGCATGTTTGATCTCGCGGTCAAGGCAATCCAAAATGCCGGACTCGACCCTAAAAAAACCACCGTTACCAAATTACAGTTGGAGCCTTTTCGAAGCCGTGATGTACGCGCAGATGCAGAATGGCATCTACCCAAATCCCAGAAAACAGGAAAAGCATGGCTTTCCGACAGACCACGGGTTCACTTGGAACTCAGCATGTCAGAGGCTTTCTCTGGCCCCCTGGTAATTGGTGACGGCAGATTTCTTGGACTTGGATTGTTTGCTACAGAGGGGAATCCGGGTGAAAGAAATGCTAAAAAAAAATTCGAATACAGAAATATTCACCATTCAGTCGTTTCCGACAGTACTTTCACTGCTGCACTGTTTTCTTTGGGCACCACAAAACATCAGCAAAATTTTCCATCCATTACACAAACCTTGCCTCATGCAGATTTGTTTCACCGGGCATTGGCAAAACATGCCACATATAGAGGTGGGGGCTGCCCCGTTTTGACTGGATGTGATGAAAGCAGACGTCCACTAAAAGGTCATCACGATCATGCTCATATCCTCCCATTGGATATCGATCGCGATGGTTATTTGGATCATGTTATGATTTGGGCTCCGATAGGTATGGATGCCAAAGCTCAAATGATTTTACATGACATGCGGCGCCTTTATACAAAAGGGCGTTTATCCTATATTGACCTCACACTGGTTCAATCCGGATGTTTGGAAGACTTTCGAAACATTTCTGATGCTTATGGGGAAAATATTCAGGCAGTGCTTGGCCCGCATGATGGTATTTTGGAGTGGACCAGTCTGACGCCATTTGTTCCGCCGCGTCACATGAAGAAAAATGGACACAATTCTCTGGAAGGGCAGGTCTTGGCTGAACTCCGGTCGCGTGGTTTTCCAGAAGCCGCTTCAGTCAAACAAATTCATTTCGAAAATGATAGAAGTCTGATGAGGCAAAAGGATTTTATAAGACGACGCCTTTTTGGCCCACCTCCACCCATTGATTGTGGTTTTTCCATTCGTATCCGTTTTGCAGAACCGGTTACAGGTCCATTATGTTTGGGCTACGGGAGTCATTTTGGCTTGGGTCTTTTTACATCTTCAACATCCAATTAATTTGGAAAGAAGTCCATGACCTACCAACGTTTCGAAGAACTGCCCGTCTGGAAAGACGCCATTCGATTGGCGGATATGGTTTACAACTTTACAGAAAATCGGGCTTGGCGGGGCAGCAGAAGTCTGCGGGATCAACTGGAGCGCGCCGCGCTTTCGGTTTCTAACAACATTGCCGAAGGCTTTGAAAGGGGCACAACCAATGAGCTATTGGCGTTTATTTATATCGCCCGCGGCTCAGCCGGAGAGGTGCGCTCCATGCTCTGTTTTCTGGAACGCCGTCCGGGTCTTGCCGATTTCAAATCTCAAATTTCAAATTTGAAATCCCTGGCCGAGAGCTGTTCCCGCCAATTGCGCGGATGGGCAGATCACCTGCAGAACAGCCAGATTAAAGGTCAGCGCCATTTGAATGAAGAATCGAAACGCCATTACAAACAACATGAGGATGCAGATGAATTTCGGAAAATGCTTTCGAACAGGCTTGCGGAGAAACACCACTTGAGACAAAATAAAACCTGAAAAACAATCATGAAATTGAGCGGTTGCAGTATGTGCCAATGCTTCCATAATCTTTCAGAAAAATAATTTCTGAAAGATTCATAACCGATAATTTATATCTGTTTGTATTTCAATTGAAATTTTACCTTCAGCAAAATCTGAAATTTCAAATTTGAATTATGAAATATTCAACAGAATCCGACGCTGTCAAATTTACAAGTTCTTTCAACCGGGAGGCCGTCAAAACGCTGGTCGCCTTTTCCAGCACCAAAGGTGGGCGGGTGCATGTCGGGATTACTGATACCGGTCCCTGAAAATTTCATGTTTGAATTCACAGAAGATCAATTTTCAATCTTGAGGTCACAAATTGTGACCTCAAGTTGGGGAGGCATCCGCTATGCGCCGATGGCTTTTACAGAACTCGGAGTTGCCACGCTTTCAAGTGTTTTGAAAAGTGATCGAGCCGTGAACTGTTTAAAATCCTCAAGAAAGAAACGGCAATGAATGACATAATCACTGAGGCCCCACAAATTCCCGTCCGCATGTTGAACGAATTTGTCTATTGCCCCAGGCTGGCCTACCTCGAATGGGTTCAGGGGGAATTCAGACACAGTGCGGATACCGTTGATGGCGCCATCAAACACCGTCGAGTCGATAAAGGCGGGGGGAGTCTGCCGGAAAAACCGGATGATCAGGAACGCATTCATGCCAGATCCGTAAGTCTCGGTTCCGAAAAATTGGGGATTACCGCTAAAATCGATGTCGTGGAGGGCAGTGGGCAAACCGTTACACCCGTTGACTACAAACGCGGGAAACGCCCGCATATTGCCGGAGGCGTTTATGCACCGGAAAAGGTCCAGTTATGTGCTCAGGCACTTTTGTTGCGGGAACACGGATTCCTTTGTGACACCGGCGTTATTTATTTTGCAGGCTCCAAAGAGCGGGTTCCCGTTATGATGGATGACATTTTGATCGATGAGACACAAAAGGCCATTGTCGATTTCAGATCGGTGGCTGAATCCGGCCAGATTCCGCAACCATTGGAAAACAGTCCCAAATGCCTTCGTTGTTCACTGGCGCCCATTTGCCTCCCGGATGAGGTGCAATATCTGAATCAGCCAAAAACCGAAATCCGGCCAGTCCTGGCGGCCTGTGAGACCAGCTTCCCGCTGTATGTTCAGAAAGCTGGCGCCTATGTTCGAAAAGATGGCGCCCAATTCATTATCGAGCTGGATCGGGAAAAGATTGCCGAGGCCAGACTGGAAGAGGTTTCTCAGGTTGTTCTGTTTGGACACAGCACATTGACAACGCCGGCACTTCATGAATGCATGCGCAGAAATATTCCGGTTACCTATTCCAGCTATGGCGGGTGGTTTCTGGGGCATACCATCGGAACCGGTCACCGGAATGTGGAAGCCCGGACAGCCCAGTATAAACGCAGCTTTGATACCGGCGCATGCCTGAAAATTGCCAGGGGTATCGTGGCTGCCAAAATTGCCAATTGCCGGACATTGATTCGCCGGAACTGGAAAGGTGCAGAAGGAGAAGATGCAAAAGCAACGTCTGTTCTTCTGAATGACATGAAAGGTGATATGGGCAACGCAAACCGGGCCGATACAATTGAGTCTCTACTGGGTATCGAGGGCGCTGCTGCCAGCCGGTATTTTCAGAATTTTCAGAACATGTTCAAATCGCAGGCAGAATCACAATATTCATTTGATTTTACAGGCAGAAACAGGCGGCCACCAAAAGATCCGGTCAATGCCATGCTCTCATTGGCCTATGCCATGCTGAGCCGGGAATGGACAGTGGCCATATCCGCAGTCGGTCTGGACCCGTATCGGGGTTTTTATCATCAACCCAGATATGGCAGACCTGCACTGGCCTTGGACATGATGGAGCCATTTCGCCCATTGGTTGCGGATTCCACGGTCATTACAGCAATCAACACCGGAGAAGTCAAACCGTCTGATTTTATCACTGCCGCTGGAAGCTGTAATTTGACGGACAGTGGTCGAAAGCGTTTTATCGCGGTATTTGAAAGACGCATGATCCAGGAAATCACCCATCCAATATTCGGATACCGTATAAGCTATCGCCAGTTGCTGGAAGTGCAGTCCAGGCTTCTGATACGACATCTGTTGGGTGAAATTCCGGATTATCCAAATTTTATGACCCGATGAAATCCGAACATCTTTATATTGTTACTTATGACATCCGGAATGACAAGCGGTGGAAGCGCATTTACAAAACCCTGAAAGGTTATGGGGCATGGCTTCAATTGTCAGTATTTCAGTGCAGGATGGAAAAGATGTCGATGATTCGGCTTGAGGCAGAATTGAGTGATCTGATGAATCACGATGAGGACCATTTGTTGATAATGGATATTGGCCCTGCAGAGAATATCAAACCAAAAATCAAGAGTTATGGAAAACCATTTAAACCCGTTACCCGGGAAGCCATCATTATTTAATGGGCTGCCTGAATGAAAATTCGAGTGGGCGAATGGAATTAAAAAGCCCGTTATCTCTCGAACAATTATAAGCTCTTTGAAAATCTGACAATTTTATCATGAGGCGAAGATGAATGATTTGACAGAAAACAAAAATTCGAATAACTGTAATGGCCACTCGCAAAGGCCATAAAAAACCCTGCAATCCAAACAGGTTGCAAGGAAGCGATTTTCCGGGGCTTAACCGCCCCGGCCTCATTGAAGCTGGATGCTGCCCGTTTGGTCGGTGCTGACCTGAAAAAATTTTCCGGGGCTTAACCGCCCCGGCCTCATTGAAGCTTTCCATAGAGACATTAGGGTTTTTAGCACACCCTATTTTCCGGGGCTTAACCGCCCCGGCCTCATTGAAGCGCCCCGGAAATTGAGATCTGTGTGAAAAATATCGGCATTTTCCGGGGCTTAACCGCCCCGGCCTCATTGAAGCCTACCTTTCCGCGACTTCTAACGCCGCTGTTGCCTATTTTCCGGGGCTTAACCGCCCCGGCCTCATTGAAGCCCCTGTGTCACTATGGTAAACAGTGCGGGGATCTGATTTTCCGGGGCTTAACCGCCCCGGCCTCATTGAAGCCTCTCTGGCCCTGATTTCCTCGGCCTCCCGGTCTTAATTTTCCGGGGCTTAACCGCCCCGGCCTCATTGAAGCGAGCTATCAGGCCATGTAGCCTACTTTTCTTGGATATTTTCCGGGGCTTAACCGCCCCGGCCTCATTGAAGCGGCCAAACGATAGCCGTGTCACCCTCCCGGAACACAAATTTTCCGGGGCTTAACCGCCCCGGCCTCATTGAAGCTTTCGTATTCAGCCGCCCAATGCCTGCAACCGACCATTTTCCGGGGCTTAACCGCCCCGGCCTCATTGAAGCAGGCTCATGATGTCAGGGCTGGGTGCGGCAGAAGACATTTTCCGGGGCTTAACCGCCCCGGCCTCATTGAAGCAGGACATTCGCGGCCAGGGTTTCCTGGGTCTGACGTATTTTCCGGGGCTTAACCGCCCCGGCCTCATTGAAGCGGTTTCTGTAGGGAACAATATGGCGCAAAGGCCGTGATTTTCCGGGGCTTAACCGCCCCGGCCTCATTGAAGCAATATGTTGAGTGGGGTCATTTCGCACCTCCACCTAATTTTCCGGGGCTTAACCGCCCCGGCCTCATTGAAGCCGCTCCAGGCCAGTCCTTCCATGCCTGCAACCACCGCATTTTCCGGGGCTTAACCGCCCCGGCCTCATTGAAGCCTTTCTTGCCTGTATAGACCTTTGCAAACTCACCCATTTTCCGGGGCTTAACCGCCCCGGCCTCATTGAAGCAGCACCGAGGCTGTAAAGGACATGGCAGTCCACAAGATTTTCCGGGGCTTAACCGCCCCGGCCTCATTGAAGCACGCGGAGCTGGTACTGGCCGTTGGTGCCGCCTGAATTTTCCGGGGCTTAACCGCCCCGGCCTCATTGAAGCATAAAATGATCCATGCCAGACAAATAAATACCCGCATATTTTCCGGGGCTTAACCGCCCCGGCCTCATTGAAGCCGGTATCATAGTGCAGTACCCCTAAATCAGTAGCCCATTTTCCGGGGCTTAACCGCCCCGGCCTCATTGAAGCTGACCGCGACCGATAGCGACAAGTCGCGTGATTCCAGGTATCGAGTTATCGAATGAAAAAAAGAGAGCTGAATCGCTGGTACCGAGTTGCCGATATTTTGTCGACAACTCAAGATAGCCTCAAACGATGGAAAAAATCAGACTGAGGTTGCCAACACCGAAGGCATTTTACGGATCATCCAGTCTGAAACAATGTCCAGCTCAAGACAATGGACAACAAAAAGTCCATCTTCGAATTTCAGCAGTCAGTCTTCGGTAATTGTCGATTCATTGAGTGCCATATGATTTATCCTGCCGTTTTGTGAGACTGCACCAGACCATATTGATGTCAATTTGTTGGCGATCATTGGGTGGGTACAAATTGTACATATCCTTTTTATGGCAACGGTTGACGAATGTCAGAAATGGAGAATAGAAAAAGGGTGGGGGCAAATTGCCCCCACCCTTTGAGATGGCGGCAGGGCAGAAAGTGCCAATAGGGAGAGCATGGGACGCCCATGATATTGTGCGTTTCTTTTTCATTAAATGGTAAAATGATACGCCCATGAATTTAGGCGTTTCCATTCTCTTCAAAGTTTCTGATTAACAGGTTTTTTATCACATGAATTCTGAATTGTCTGTTGCTGTCTCCGGCTTATGAGCCAGTGGATAAAGCATTTCTTACGATATTCCGCAATTTGTACAGATAACCGGTATAGAAATGGTCCGCACCGTCTATGATGTGAGAATGCGCATCGGGATTCCACGCCGGTATCATTTCCTGTATCATGGATGCCGGTGCAATTTCATCCTCGGAACCGGTGATAACCCGTTTCAGCCTGGAAAGGGGTTGTTTTGCATCAAACCGGATAAATGCCACGGGCGGCGATATCATGATCAGATCATGAATCCGGAGCTGCGTATTGATCAGAGAATTGACCCATGCGCCAAAGGAATATCCAACCATGTCAATGGGAATTTTAATTGTACCATTTATGGGAAAATAAAAGTGTACCACCCGACCGTTTAAAACGAACCGAGGTGCTTTTTGTGCTTTTTGGGACGTTATGTTGAGAATAAGGACAATATGAGATATCTGCTTGTAACCAATTGAATAAAGGTGGGTATATGCCGAGAGCAGCGCGTTTGTATTCACCGGGAACATTGCATCATTTGATTATCCGGGGTATAGAGAAACGACAAATTGTTGATGACGATAAAGACCGGGAGATATTCGTTGAACAGCTTGGCCAGCTTTCCACGGATCTTGAAACCCCGATTTATGCATGGGCGTTGATGACAAATCACGCGCATATTTTGATGCGGAGCGGTCTTGGAGGTCTACCTACCTTTATGCGAAAGCTGTTGATCGGTTATGCGATAGCTTACAATCATCGTCATTGCCGGAACGGGCACCTTTTCCAAAATCGGTATAAATCGATTGTGTGCGAGGAAGACTCATATTTTTTGGGTGGTTTGGCGCCGCAAAGAAAGAGGCCAGGAAGGAATATCGACAGTTTGTCATCAAGGGGATTGCATTGGGGAACCAGCCGCATTTGGTAGGTGGCGGATTGATCCGATCCGCCGGGTGGTCTGATTATGACGATTACCGCAAAGCAGGTTAATCGCCCATTACCAAAACATGTCCTTGATTCATCACAGAATATGAAATATAGATTACAAAGGAAATAGGCCGAAGACTGAAGTCTGAAGGTACCGCCATCCTTCATTCAGGCAAATAGCCCCCGCTCCCTAACTCCTGAACCCTAACACCTGAAACATTCTCCCATGCGCCATCGCCATCTGACCCATCAACAATTGACGTTAGCCGCTATCGACGACATCATCTTACGCGGGAAAAAACCGGATTGGCTGACGCTGCGTCTGGCCGCTCTGCGTAACAGGCAAATATTGGAGAAAGTGCTTCGCATATGCAGCACTCGAATAACTGATCCGTATGCGCAGCGGTATCATTTCTGGTATCATTATGCCAAAAAACATCTTGCCTGACTGGGAACGTGTTCTGTCTGCCGCTTCACGCCTGCAGACGATGATTCCTCAAGCGGTCCTTGTAGGAGGCACAGCTTCTGCCATTTATGCACAACATCGATTCAGCCAGGATGCCGATCACGTGTTAACTGATCTCAGAAATCGATTTGACAGTGTCCTTGCTGATCTGGAATCTGTGGCAGGTTGGCAGACTGCGCGGATCACAAGACCCGTGCAGATCCTGGGAAATCTGGATGGAATAGAAACAGGTGTTCGCCAATTAATTCGAACTGAACCGCTTGAGACGATTCAAATCGATCACCAGGGTGGAAAAATAACCCTGCCATCCCAGGCTGAAATGCTGCGAATCAAGGGTGTCCTTATTTTGAAACGAAATGCAACCCGTGACTACCTGGATTTTGTTGCTTTGGCAAATCATATGGGTGATTCCGAAACAACAAAGGCGCTTCTCCTTTTTGACTCTCTCTATCCTCAACAAAATGGTGAATCAGCGCTGCAGCAGTTGCAAATACAGCTCAGCCATCCAATGCCCTATGACCTGGATGATACCGATTTGTCTGAGTACAAAAATCTGACGCAGCAATGGCGCGACTGGAAAACTGTAAAGAATGCCTGTATTGATCTGGCCATATCCATTTTTGACAGCCTGGATGCTGAACCCGATGATAACCAGTCATTCTGATTTATAGACTTTTAGAAAATTCATTTCACAAGGCAGCAGGGAGGGGATAGGCCTTTTGCGGCTGGCGCCTTGAAAAACCGTCGGCCATCCCCGACCGATAACGCAGCGAAATTATTTTTCTGTAGTTCTATTGCTCCCTCTTCCAGAGGGAGAAGGCTGGGGTGTGGGTTTACAAATCGCATATTGTGCGCTTGGGACGACCTTAAAAACAAAAAATGAAAAAACTGAAACATTTTATTCAATTTGTTATAAAATAAAACATTAACAGCCCGAGCGTCCCCACGTCCCCAGCCTCGTACTGGATAATTTCATTCAAGATGGTGAGATACGTTATGAAATTGAAAATAACCAGGCGTTCAACATCATTTTGTTACTGCTTTCTTCTTGCTGTGTTTTTGATCGCTGCAATGCCAATATCGAGCAGGGCACTTCAGAATGCCCAAATTGCAATTTATGATGATTCGGCTTTTCCTGACGGAGGGGCATGGGCGGAAGGGCTGACTGCTATCAGGTCCATGCTGAATTATTATGGATACAGCTACATCAACCTGACACCTGATGAACTGAACCAGACAGAAAATTTATATGATTTTTTTCAGGTGATTATTTTTGGTGGTGGATGGGCGGGCGGGTACAATACCACGGTAACCGAAGCAGGTTATAACCATATCAGAACATTTGTTTTGTCCGGGGGCGGGTATTTTGGCATCTGCGCCGGAGCTTACTTTGCTTCGGACATTGTCAGTTGGAAACCCAATATGATTGTTCCGCGGCAGACATATGATTATCCGCTGAATCTTTTTACAGGTGCCGGTATCGGCCCTGTTCTTGGAATTGCAGCATGGACCGAACCGACCGGATGTACCACCGGCATTACCAGCGGAGCTGCTATGACAGTTGTTGCCATGGATTCTTCCGGATTTCCGGATATCCAAACCGAATTGCCCGTACTGTATTTCGGTGGCCCGGTTCTGGTTCCAGGTGATAAAACCAACCCTGCTGTTCAGATTATTGGCCGTTATCAGGTTCCTCATAAACCAGCGAATAATACAGCAGCCATGATATTATTTCCGTATGGAGCCGGAAAAGTGTTTCTTTCCGGTACCCATCCGGAAATTTCTTTTAATGTCAACAACTGCACCCTGTATTATGACATCAACACGTGGGAATTCATGAACCGTGTCATTCTCCAATTGCTTTCATCCCAATAATGGGGTTAACCATAAGGACATGGGAACATCCTATATTGAGCATGTCGAGCGCTTTTTTGTCTTGTATGATATCAATAGGTTGTAATCATTAAAATTTAAAGAACAAGCGGGATCACTTGCCTGAAAATGACATTTTGGGCATTTTTCTCATCGGCAGTCATCTCACTGCATCGTCCTTATGTGTTTGATCGTTGCTGCTATCCGGCTTCTTCCAAACTGGAACCGCCAATCATCCCTTATCCAGACTTTCAGAGGGCAATGAGAAACCCCTGATTATTTCCCAAACGAGATCCAAATCGGTCTCAACGCTGACAAACAGGTTCTCTCGCCAATATTTTTTTATCTTCTCACCTGTGCCTGGCAGACAGCCAAAACAACCCTTGCAAAGGCCATGCACCACAACCTGCGGTATGTCAATCTGGATGCTCCGAAAAACCGGGAGGCGGTTCGGGTCATGATGTCGGCAGCTTTTGGAAAATTTATATTTCACTGCTCCGAAAACCCGGTGATATGGTATTGACCCCTTTTGAATTCGATGTTAATGAATTTCCAGGGATCATCTTTTCCGTTCTGGTGGCTGAAAAACGGATTCTGTGGTCATCGGAACATCAGGGGTTTTATGCATCTGTTTTCATCCGTAGGATCAGCAATCCGTAAAGCTGCTTTCCACATATGGCTTTAAGATCATGATTTTGGGAAGGGAGCCGGAAGGGGACAGGTCTTTTGGCGGCAGGCGCCTTGGAAAGCTTCCGGCCATCCCCCCGACCGATAGCGCACCCAAAAATCTTTATTTTGAAAGATATCGTGAATCAAAGGGTCTATCTTGTTCAACTCGGCTTATAAACTGACAGTTCTTGTTTTCTTGTCCGTTTGTTGTTGCCTGACTGTTTCGCCCAGGTCCAGTCTTTCCAGCGATTTTTCCCCACCCGGCATCGATCTATTGACTGCCGTGCAGACCACTTTGACAAACCAGCCCAACATTCAGTTGCTGGAAAAGGACGTGGACAGTAAAACAGGTCAGCTTCAGATTGAACAGGGGCGTTTTGACACGTCACTGGGTGCTTCGGTTGGCCACAGTCACCAGGAAATTCCACGTTCTGCCCTGGATATATTGCTGGGCGTTCAGGAAATTACCGATACAACGAGCTATGGCATCAATCTGACCCGGGAGTTCAGAACCGGAGTGGTGATTCAGCCCGGTGTGAGTCTCAGGCGAATCTTCACGCGGGAGCCCCGCTACCCGACCGAAAATCGGGCTCAGGTTGATTTCATTGTGACGGTTCCGCTTTTCAAGTCAGGGGGGCGGGAGGTGACAGAGGCTGGTGAGCGGGTGGCTGAAAAGGCGGTTGACATCAGTCTGCTTCAGTTAAAGCATCAAACATCGGTGTCGGTTCTCAATACCGTGAAAGCATACTGGCGTTATCTGGCTGCCGAAAGAGAACTGGACCAACTCACCCTATCCGAAGCCAGAGCGGACAGTTTTGTCATGGATATCCGAACGCTTATCGAACACGATGAACGCCCTGCCGCTGATCTGGAACAGGTCCTGGCCAATCTGGCAGAAAAGAATTCAGCCCGGATTGCGGGTATCCAAACCCTTTTTGAAGCCCGGCAGCAGTTGGGGTTGGCCATCGGGCTGCCGTTTGACCGGATGGTCGCTCTGCCGCAACCTGACGGTGACTTTCCGGTTCCCCACAGGCATGACATAGAAGACTGTATTACCGTTCAAAGTGGCGCGCTCATGGCGCAGTCTCTTGCGCTTCGTCAGGATTATCTCGCGGTCGAAGCGCAGCAGGCATCGAACAGAATTCTGTTGAAGGCCGCTCAAAACGGATTGCTTCCGAAAGTGGATCTGGCGTTTCGGATTGGCTATGCCGGACTGGACGAGGGATCCCGCCTGTCGCGGTCCGTCTCGGCTCTGGGCAGCGATGTTCCCGGCATTTCAGTGGGCGCCGGCTTGAATTATCAGTGGCCGATTAACAACAATGCCGCACATGGTGTTCTGATGCAGCGCAAAGCAGAATTTGAACAAAGCCGGATCCTGACCGATGAACTGTCCCGGTCCATCTGTTCTGCCGTGGTGACGGCACTTTCGGATTTAAACAACAGTTCCCAACAGGTGACTCGCTCACAGGCCGCTGTCCGCTCCTACAAAAAAGCGGTTGAAAACGAAAAGACCAAATTCAAAATGGGTATCGCCACCCTGCTGGACCGGATTACCATCGAGAATTTTCTGACCAGCGCCCTGCTTCAGGAAATTGCAGCTCAAGAAAAATTCAGCAATGCCCTGGTTAGACTGCGCCACGAAACCGGAACCCTTCTGGTTCAAACCGAACAGGGTCTCTCTGTCGGAATGCCGGAACTGACGACGCCCCCTTCTGTCAAATCGTATAAAAAATGGTAACCATGCCTGAATCCAACTTCAGAAAAGCATCTGTCAACCGATTGTCTTCATCCGAACAATTGGATCATCTGATGAAAGTGACCGCGTCCAAAGACTGGCTGATTCTTGCATTGATCGGCAGTCTGGTCGTTGCCGCATTTTTCTGGTCTGTTTTCGGCCGGATTCCGATTCGTGTGGATGGAAATGGTATATTGATTCGAAGTGGCGGTATTTATGAAATCGTTTCTCTCAGTTCCGGACAAATCGTGCAAATCAATTTCGATGCCGGTGACAGGGTTGCCACCGGGGACGTTGTGGCGCGGATTTCACAGCCGATTCAACTCACCAGACTCAATCATGCCCGCACCGAACTGGCCGAAATGAAACATGAACTTCAACGGTTGCGCGATTCGGTTGAAAAAGATCTGCGGCTACGACAGGTCTATTCCGATAACGAACGTAACAATCTGATGAAATCCATTGATTTCGAGCTGGAACGGCTTCGCTGGCTCAGAGAAAAGCTGGTGGCTCAAGATATTCTGCTGCAGCAGGGATTGATCACCAAACAATCCTATGCGAACACCAAGCATGAAATCAACGCATCTCAGGAGCGTATCGAGACGGACAGAAATCGGCTTCGCGGCATATCGGTTTCGGATTTTCAGTTGAAGGATCAGAAAGAACGGGATATCCGCAACAGCGAACAACAGATATTGCGACAGGAGCGTGAGACGCTGGCCCTGAAGAAAATTTATGAGGAAAGCACGCAGGTCATCAGCCCCTTTTCCGGGCGGATTCTGGAAGTAACCACCGACATGGGAAAATCGACCCAAGCCGGTGAATCGCTCATGAGCCTGGAGTTGACCGGTGAAGGTTCCACAAACCTGGAGGCCATCATCTATATTTCACCCGCAGATGGCAAAAAAGTCATGCCATTCATGACGGTTCATATCAGCCCCTCGACCGTCAAACCGGAAGAATATGGATTCATGATCGGACGCGTCACCCGTGTCTCACAGTTTCCCGCCACCCCCGAAGGCATGCTGGACACCCTTCTTAATCGGAATCTGGTGCAGACACTCGCCGCCGGTGGTGCCCCCATTCAAATCAATGCCGAAATTCAACCGGACTTCCATACCCCAAGTGGCTTCAAATGGTCTTCTTCCGAGGGGCCTCCGATCGAAATTAACAGCGGTACGCTCTGTTCCGCACGCATCATGATTTCCAATATGCCGCCCATTGACCTGTTGATTCCTTTTTTAAAAAAGAATGTCATGGGGAAATGATCATGAGGCGCTCCCGGATTCATTTTGTATCGGAAAACCGATGAAATCCCGATCAATTGTCTGGAAAAATCAACGGGTTCGAACCCCAACCCTTCTTCAGATGGAAACGACCGAAGATGGTGCTGCCGCTTTAGGCATCATTCTGGGATATCACGGCAGGGTGGTGCCTTTGGACGAGTTGCGCCGCGCCTGCGGCGTTTCCCGAAATGGCATCAAAACAGAATATCTTCTGAAAGCCGGCGAAACGTACGGTTTGGTGTCAACTCAACATAACAAAGAGATTGAAGCGCTTCACCATCTGCCGCTGCCCATGATTGTGTTTCTCAATTTCAACCATTATGTGGTCTTTGAAGGTATTCGTCGGAACCAGGTCCATCTGAATGATCCGGAAGTCGGGCACAAAATCGTTTCCATGGATGAATTCGATCAATCCTTTACCGGCATGGTGCTGACCTTTGAACCGGGCGCCGCATTTCATAAAGGCGGTGTATCATCAAGCATGCTTCGCGGCCTGGCCAGCCGCCTTGGCGGATTTCGCATGGCACTGACCTATGTGATTCTGGCTGGATTGTTCCTGGTTGTGCCCGGCATCGCCATTCCCGTATTTTCCAAAGTTTTTGTCGATCAGATACTGGTTCAGAATATGCAAAATTGGCTGATACCCCTGCTGTTTGGCATGGGTCTGACCGCTGTGCTTCGCACCGTCTTAACCTGGTTTCAAAAGGCCTGCCTGCTCCGCATGGAAACAAAACTGTCACTGCTGCATTCCGCCCAATTTTTTCAACATGTTTTTCGACTTCCCATTGACTTTTTTTCTCAGCGCTTTGGCGGGGAAGTGGTCAGTCGGGTTCAGATCAATGACAGGGTCGCGCAGCTTCTTTCCGGTGAACTGGCCGCCAATATGCTGAATGCCGTCATGATTGTCTTTTATGCCGTTCTGATGTTTCACTACGACGTGCTGCTGACATCCATCGGCATGGGGATCGTTACCTTCAATCTCATTTTGCTTCGCTATTATTCACGACGTCGGATTGATCTGGTTCAGAAAATCCTGCAGGGTCAGGCGAAAAGCCTGGGCACGGCCATGAGCGGTCTTCAGATGATCGAAACGCTGAAGGCCAGCGGGTCAGAATCGGATTTTTTTGCGCATTGGGCCGGATATCAGGCGCAGGTCAAGGATGCTGAACAGGAGTTGGGGGTTTCATCGCAGATGCTCACCAGCATTCCGTCCCTGCTCTCGGCCCTGAACACCGTGGCCATACTGGGTCTGGGGTCGCTTCAGGTCATGGCAGGTGAATTGAGCATGGGCGGTCTGATCGCGTTTCAAAGCCTGATGGCCAGCTTTGTCGGTCCGATCAATCAGGTTGTCAACCTGGGCGGACAATTGCAGGAACTTCGGGGACATATGACCCGCCTGGACGATGTCCTGAAATATCCGCAGGATCACCGGTTTACCGCAACAAAAACCATTGAACAGACCCGTCCATCCGGTGGTGTCAAACTGTCAGGTCAATTGGACATGATCGATATCACCTTTGGCTACAGCCGTCTGGAACCCCCGTTAATTGAAAACTTCAGCCTGACGATCAAACCAGGCCAGCGTGTCGCCCTGGTGGGACGGTCCGGTTCCGGTAAATCGACCATTGCCAAACTGGTAACCGGTCTCTATCAACCCTGGAGCGGCACGATTCTGTTTGATGATAAACCCCAGAATGATTGGGCACGGACCCTGTGGAGCAGTTCCGTCGCCATGGTGGATCAGGACATTTTCATGTTTGAGGGCAGTATTCGGGAAAATCTCACGTTATGGGATGACACGGTTCCGGAATCCCATTTGATTCAGGCGGCGCGGGATGCCCGTATCCATGAAGCCATCACCCAGCGCCAGGGCGGATACGACAGCCAGGTGAGCGAAGGTTGTGCCAATTTCAGCGGCGGACAGCGCCAGCGTCTGGAACTTGCGCGCGCCCTGGTGGGAAACCCCACGCTTCTGGTGCTGGATGAAGCAACCAGCGCCCTTGATCCCACGACAGAAAAACAGATTGACGACAATCTGCGCCGGCGGGGCTGCACCTGTCTGATTGTGGCCCATCGGTTGACCACCATTCGGGATTGTGATGAAATTATCGTTCTGGATCATGGGCAGGTGGTCGAACGGGGCACGCATGAAGACATGTATCAGAAGGATGGGCCCTATGCAGCGCTCATCAACCTTTCGTGATGCCAAGACGAGATGATAATGCCATCGGCAATTGAAAAAATATTTTGCCAAAGCAGCCTGTCCATGATTGCACAGGCCAACACGCCCTTTCTGCTGAACGGCCGGAACACGGTCTGGTGGATCAAATCCGGACAGGTGGAAATTTTTGCCATCACCCTTAAGGACGGTCAGCCGGTTGGCGCACGGGATCATGTGTTTACCGCGTTAACCGGTCAAATCCTGTTTGGACTGAATGGATCAGCGCCTGGAAATGAAACAGGCTTTCTGGCAGTGGGGAATGCGGATACGAAACTGCAAAGCCTGCCTTTGTCCGACTTTCGAAACGCTGTCCAGGAACCCGATATCGCGCAGTCAGCCAGCATAATGATCGATCAGTGGGTTCAATCCCTTTCCATGGGGATCACGGCCACCCTTCGCACGCGGTCCGATATCCTGCTTGAATTGGAAACTCAAATCACACTGACTGTCAATGCCCGCGCCACTGCCCGCAAAGGCGTTGTATGGATTGGGTCCACATCGGGAGACCTGGTTTTTCTGGGGCTGGAGGATTTACCGCTCACGCAGGAGCATCTGTTCTTTCCCCTTGCCGAATCCGCCTGGATTCAGGCTACCACACCAACCCGACTGACGACCGTAACCGGTCACACGGCGTTACAAAGCCCGTCAGCCTGGGCCGGCCTGGAGTTGTTTCATCGACTGGCAATCCGCTGTCAGGCATTCAACCGGAATCTGGCCGCAGTCGATACGCATCATCTGATGAAAGAAAAAGAAAGCCGGGATCGCCTGCGGCAGACCCGGGCACTCCTGCGCCTGAGATCTGTCGGCAGCCAGAGCAGAAAACAGGAATCATGGCATTCCGATCTCAGCGATCCCCTGTTTACAGCGTGTCAGATCGTGGGTGAATCCATTGGGGTTTCCATCGTTGCGCCCTTGGGATTTCAGGAAAAAGAGCAAAACCGGATGACACTGGACGATATTGCACGGGCTTCGCAGATACGGATTCGTCAGGTGACGCTGCGGGGGCGATGGTGGCGGCATGACAGCGAAGCACTGCTGGGCTTTTTGGATAAGGGGAAAACACCGGTAGCCCTGCTGCCCCTGTCCTCCCGCAAATATGTTGCCATCAATCCGCTCGCTGGAACCCGTCAGGTCATCGACCAGACCGTCGCGGCCTCTCTTTCTTCCATAGCCCATAAATTTTACCGGTCTTTCCCAAACCGAAGGCTGAGCCCATGGGATGTGGCCAGAATCGGACTTCATGGCTGCCGGAAAGATTTTTTTTCGGTCGCGCTGACCGGCATACTGGGCGCCCTGATCGGACTGGTAATACCCGTGACGACCGGTCTGCTTTTTGATACGGTCATTCCGGAGGCGTCCCGGTCCATGCTGGTCCAGATTGTGGTTATTTTACTGGCCTGCTCCATTGGTGCAGGCCTTTTTGAATTGACCAAATCCATCGCCATCCTGAGACTCAAGGGAAAAATCGATCCCACGGTTGAGGCTGCCGTTGTGGATCGATTGATTTCGCTGCCTATTTTTTTCTTTCGCCACTATTCCACCGGCGATCTGGCAAACAGAAGCATGGGCATCTGCGCGATCAGCCAGTGCTTATCGGATGTGACGCTGCAGACCATATTGGCCGGCGCATTTTCATCCGTGAATCTGGTTCTGCTGTTCTGGTATGAATGGCGGCTGGCACTTGTCGTTGTCGGGCTGTCCATGGCGGGGATTTTCTTTGGCATCATTTCCAGCATTCTGCAGATACGCTATCAGCGATTGCTGAATGATACCGAAGGGCGCATATCGGGCATGCTGCTGCAGTTGATATCCGGCATCGCCAAGCTTCGCGTGGCAGGTGTCGAGGATCGCGCGTTTGCGGTATGGGCCAAAGACTTCAGCATAAAAAGGCAGTTTGTTTATAAAAGCCGCACCATTCAAAACATTCTGGATACGTTTAATGCGGCATACCCGATTGTCACTGCCATGATCATTTTTGCGTGGGTTGCGACAAAAAGTACGGACCTGTTTTCCACGGGAACATTTCTGGCGTTCAATGCGGCATTTTTGACATTTCAATTCGCTCTTTTGCAGATGAGTACGGCATTGACATCCATCATGAATGCAGCGCCGTATTATGAGCGGGCCCAGCCCATTTTTTCCGCGCTGCCGGAAGTGGACGAAACCAAAATTCATCCCGGTCGAATCACCGGAGACATTGAAGTCAGTCAGGTGTCGTTTCGATATGATGTCGACGGGCCATTGGTTTTGGACAATGTTTCCCTGAATGTGAAACCCGGAGAATTCTTGGCCATTGTCGGGAGTTCGGGTTCGGGTAAATCAACACTGCTTCGGTTACTGCTGGGTTTTGAGCGACCGGAAGCCGGCACAATTTTTTATGACCGCCAGGATTTGACATTGCTTGACATTCGTGAAGTTCGACGGCAAATTGGTGTCGTTCTGCAAAACGGCAGTATCATGCCTGGCAGCATCTTTCGAAATATCGTGGGGTCTGCCAATTTAAGCCTGGATGATGCATGGGAAGCGGCTCGCATGGCTGGCCTGAATCAGGATATTGCAGAAATGCCCATGGGTATGTTGACCATGATCAGCTTTGGCGGCGGTACGTTGTCCGGCGGACAGCGCCAGCGGTTGATGATTGCCAGAGCTGTCGTTCGCAAGCCCCGGATTCTTTTTTTTGATGAAGCGACCAGCGCACTGGATAACCGCTCCCAGGCCATTGTCAGTGGCAGCCTCGACAATCTTCAGGCCGCCCGGATCGTGATTGCCCATCGACTGAGCACCATTATTCATGCCGATCGGATTATCGTACTGGAACAGGGCCGCATTGTGGAAACTGGAACTTATGCAGCGCTCATGGCCCAGGACGGGCCATTTGCACAGCTTGCCAGACGCCAGATGGCCTGAGAAAAAAAACAAATTGAGTGACATGAATCATTTTCCTGATATGGATACCCTTTGTGAACGCATTCGTGGCGACTGGAAATCATCTGCACAGATACTCTGCCGGCGAATTGAAGCAATATACCGGAAACAAGGTGTTGAGATGACCACAGATCCAATTGATCAGCAGTTTTATCTCAGCGCGCTATATACCATTATCAAAGCCATTGACGCACGCCATGTGATTGAAACCGGTACCTTTGCTGGATATTCAACTGCTGCCATGGCATGTGCCATGAATGATCTTCACACCGACGGTGTGATTGAATCCATTGATCCGGCGCCACCCCGATATGGCGGTTTTGATTTGAATAATCCGGTTTCTGTTGCCAGCCGGGTATTGATTCGGTCTTTCCCGCATCGGGTGATCCTGCACCGGGGGTATTCGGTTCAGGCCTGGGATGACAGCCGGAATGCGCTCCCACAGGTACCCCAGGGTATTTTAACCGACCTGGCATCCCGAAAACCAAAAACCGATTTTCTTCTGGTTGACGGGGATCATTCGTATCCAGGTGCCTACTGGGATCTGAAGGTAGGGTGCAGGTCACTTAAGCCGGATGGCCCTCGACTGATTTTTGTGCATGATTACCATTCCATACCGGACGTTCGTCAGGCGGTCCGAGACTGGCGACGGCAGAACGATCAATGGATTGTATTCCGGGCCTATTCGAAAAACAGCGGATTTGCGCTGCTTCAGTGTCATCCGGCATTGATCATGGCTGAAAGAAAAGCGGCCGGTTGACCCGTTTGTGTGCTGAACGTATTCTCTCGACAATCATTTAACAAAAGGAAATGACCGTAAGGTGGAAACTGAAATAAGAGATATCATGATGGCCCTCGTTGGCCGCATCAAAACCTGCATCGAATTGAAAGACACCCGACAAATTGCAAGTTTGCTGAACCGCATACCGCTCTGGATATTCGATCGGCCGGGTTCACCCGAAGACATCGTTGAACGGTTTGTACAATTAAGCGATGACGCCGAAGAGATGGAGTTTCTTGTTCTGAAAGTGATCGCTTTTGAGAAAAACGGTTTCAGGGCATCCCTTTCCGCAGATACCCAAGTGGTATGGACCAATGAAAAAACCTGGGAAGAAGAAGAAATTGACGTCGTCATGCATTTGGGCATTATCCATAAGGATTCGGTCTGGGTTCCGGACTATCTCGGATTCAACCTGCAGCAGCCAAGCCGAGCGATGAACCACGTTGCCAGCTCCCTCGCTGGCATTGGCAACCCGCCTGAATCATACGATGATTCGGTTGCGAACACGACCTATTTTGGAATGGCCTCCGCAAGCCCGTTTATGGCTTATCCGATTCAGGGCGTTGGGTCTCCTTTCAAGGCCACTGCATTGGAATCCGGATTGGAGACACATTCTTCCGCTGATATGATTCCCATTTATGTCCCCGAATCTGTTTTGATCGAGATCATGAAAAAAGTGAATGTTGCGCAAAAGCAGAAAACAGAGCGATGAAGGATTTGCCTGCAGAAACACCGATATTTTTCGATGGATTGCGTGATTTGACTGATCGAAAACGTTATCGGGGTCTGGTATTGAGACCCCCACGCCGTCTGCTTCAGTTGGTGCATCTGGCCAGAGAGCATGCGGCCGCGGTGGCGTATCGCCCGATCAGTTTCGGGAACAAAGGATACCTGGAAGAACGGGTGGCAGACCTGCAACAAATTGGATCGGCCATAAACGATCTGCTGCCCCGCCTGAAACCTGTCTGGCGAATCATGGCCGGACATGTCAGTCAGTTGCTGGCGAATATTTCAGGTGATCAGAAAAAAAAGGCGTTTGACCGAATCGTTCAGGATTGCGACCGAACCAAATACAAGGAGTACTGGTTTCATGAAATTACCTATGTTCCGGCGTCTGAGAGACCGCTTTTGACCGGTCCATATGATCGTATTCTAATGGTGATCGGCCCCGGAATCGGCCTTGGAGACGAAATATCCTGCATGGAACTGATTCTTTCTCTCAGAATGAAATTTCCCAAAGCCGAATTCGAATTTTATGGATATTATTCCGGCGTATGGACACATGCCGATTCAACATTCAAAACGCATTCACTGGTCAAACGCCCCATGATGGCCTTTGAATGTGTTGATCAGGTCATGGCGGATGAAAACCGGCACAATCTTCTGGTTGTTTATATCAACTTTACAGGACTCTGTTTCCATCTGGCCTTCTGCCTGGATCGCATCCGGCCGGATATCGTTGAAATTGCGGTGGGACAGGGTAAAATGTGGTTTATGCCCCGCGACAGATCTCCGGTTCAGGTTGTCCATGCCATGGATCCGCTTTATGCTGAGAACTATGGCGCGCTTCGACAAATATCGCATCGACTGGTTGGGCCGGTAACCGGTTCGGTAAACAAAACGGGTAAAATCTGTTCGACAGAAGAATTTCGAATCGTTATCAGCCCACTGACATCCAAGCCCATTTTTCTGACGCCTGCCGACTGGGCCAATATTATCGAAAAAACCCTCTGTCAGGTCACCAACCGAAAGCCGGTTTCCTGCCTGGTTCTCCCTGGAATGTCGGCATCGTCAGCCGACTATGCCCGGGAGATTGTTGATCGGACAACCGTAAAAGACATATCGGAATTCAATATCCGCGTTCTGGCCAGTGGTGGCCCGCTTTCTTCGGAAACCGCTTTTCCCACGGTTTATCATGCCTTGAACCAGGCCCATCTTCTGATTGGAATCGACACGTATACATCCCATCTGGCAGCCATGGTGTCTGTTGCTTCTGTCAATCTGTGCTATGAGCGGAATACCGCTTTCTGGCCCGATGTTTCCAACTCCTGGTGGATCGAACTCCGGCATGATCTGGATACTGTCACCGACATTTCGACACTGTTGTTCAAGCTGGCCGGCGGACTGAAGCATGTCGATGCATCGATTTTGTACCAATCACCGGTTCTGAACGCCCTGGCCAGAATGAACCGCGAATTCTGCGCGTTCAAGGACCATCCGACTGCGGAAAAGTCTCACGATATTCTGATGGTCTGTCAGGCCGCATGGAATCGAATACCCCGTCGCTATCAGCAACTGTTGACTCGAATCGATGCCAATTATGCCTGGCCCAAACTGTGCACCTGGCTTTCCAGCAATGATCTGGACGAACAGACCCGGTTCTGGATGCTCGACATCCTGGGCAGATCCCATTTTCGTAAATTTTCCGCCATGATGGATCGGCTTGGAAATCATTTTCAGGTTATTGCGGCATGAATTCCATTCAGCGCGACCTGCAACTCCTGGGTTTCGATCTGAAATCCGCCCGAACCCGGCATGACGGCCGGTATACAGATCATACGCGCCAATACCGGCAGACGTTCGCCCGTCAGTTTCAAAACCTGTTGGATCATGTCCTGACCTTTCTGGTTCAGGATCACCAGTTGGCCGTGGTGAACGAAATGAGCCGATCCAGGCTGTACCGGACCATTCTGGTGGAAGCCGAAACCGCCATGGATTTGTGCACATGGGGACCTCCGCTGAATATATTCCCCTTGACGGATTTCGGCTATGGTCTGATCGCATACGGTGCCTTCGGTCTCATGCAAACCGCTTCGTTCGATCGGGCCGAAGAAGACCCGTTCACCGATTATCTGGGAGCAGCCGGTCTGGATCCCCGGACCATCCGTGCGATCGGGATGATGGCCGGTACTGCAGTTCTCAATGCCGTGACTGAAACCTGCCTGACACACCGGTTACCCCATACCGCCCGAATCATGATGCACGCATCGGAACAGGTTTCTGCAGGCCTGTCTGTCCCGCTATCGAAGCCCACGTCCGTTGGGGACAGCCGCTGCCACACATCCCGGTATCAAAACGGATCGGCCCGGTATATGATGCTGGAACATATTTTTTTGCAAACCGCGCCGATGGATGTCCGGACCCGGCTTCTGAAAATCGCATCCGGCCTTCATGCCATTCGTCAGATGATCCGGGATGCAGAAAAATCGGGCCAGTCGTATCCGGATTTCTTTTTTCTCTTCCCATGCCTGGTAGAACAGATCCAAACCATCTGGACAGAGGCCTGCCAAATGCTCCCCCGGCATCGGGATGCCGTTGCCGCCCGAATCGACAGATGGGTGGATCGGGCACAAAACCTGTTCCCGACGGAAAACCAATGAATGCTCGACAGGACGACCGGATAAAATGAACGTACTCGCTCTGAAAAGGATGGCATCGGAGGTCGCGGCATCCCGCGATCATCACCGAAGGCGTTTTGGTGAGGCGGTCACCGGTCTGACGCGCGAAGTCTCCCAACAATATGAAACCCAACTGGACCGCATACTGACCGTCGGATATGGCCGAAAATCGTCGGATACCCCGGAATCGCGGTGGCAAAAAGCACTGTTCACCTATCTGGTGTCCATGCAGTGGGTGGGGTGGGGGGATTGCGAATTCGGACCGCCACTCGGACTACGAGACCATTCCGAAATTTATGCACTGGGTATGATTGCCTATCTGGGTGCCCGTCTGGTGGATGATGCCATCGATGGTCATATCGATTACAAAGGGCGGTTCCCGAGTTATTATGGATATCTTGTCAACGAATTGGACGTGTGTGACGCCGAGGGAACCTGTGCGGCAGCCGGAACCTTTCTGATCACCGCGTCACTTCGACGGATGATCAAACTCGGTTGTTCATCGGTCGCTGCGGCCATCATGCAGCTCTACAATCGCGTGGCATCCGGCGTGTTGTGCGAAACCCTGTCCGGCGGCATTCCCATCGGTCCGGATCTGTATCGTTCCGTCATCCGGCACAAAGCCGTGGCCTATGACCGGATGCTGCATGTCGTTTTCTTTCGAAACGCGGAACCACTGATTCAAAGCCGAATTCTGTCATTTCTTTCGGCCAAATCGGAATCTTCCCAATTGTTGAACGATCTGTGTGATGAGTCAGACGACCGGTCCCGAAACCAGATGTCGATCCTGGGGGTAAGGAACATGGACCGCGAAACAGTCGTTCAAACCGTTTTGAATGATTTTGTCCATCTCTGGAAGGAAAGTGAGGACCTTCATCCGGATATCCGGAATGCCATGGCCGTCCGGTTGAACGATTCCCTGCAAAAGATCACCCGTTCACCCAATCTCCGCCCGGAGTGGATGACATGAAATCAACCCGATCGGATCATTTCTTTGGAATTATCGTGGTCGATGAAACAACGGGTCGCGGTATCCCCCTGGTGGAGATCAGCCTGATCAACGGATTGCGGGACTACACGGACAGCAATGGGGTATTGGCTTTTTTTGAAGCGGACCTGATGAACCGGGAGGTTTTTTTTCAAATCCGCAGTCCCGGATACCGATACCCGACACTCCTTCACGGCAGACCCGGAATCGTGCTGAAACCGGTTTCCGGAGACCGTGTGACAGTGACACTCACCCGAATCAATGTGGCCGAACGGCTTTACCGAATCACGGGTGAAGGAATATACCGTCACAGTCTGATGCTGGATCGCCCGGTTCCGCCTGGCCATATTCCGCTGAATGCCGGTGTCATGGGGCAGGACACGGTGCAGGCCGTTCCCTACCGTGGAAAAATTTTCTGGGTCTGGGGCGACACCTGGGGCCCGGATACCTTCAATTTTGCGGTTTCCGGTGCCACATCCCCGACGATGGAACAGGGCGGGACGGACCCGGATGTCGGGGTGAGGTTATCCTATTTTGTGGATGACAACGGATTTTCCAAACCCATGTGTCCGGATTTCGGACCCGGTCGGGTATGGATCGACTGGATCCTGCCCTGCCGCGATGACCAGGGGCAGGAACATCTGATCGCACGCTACACCCGTGTAAAATCCCTGAACGAGATCCTCGAGTGTGGCTTTGCCATTTTGGATGACGACCGGAAAATCTTCCGCTCTGTTCGGGTGCTGCCTCCCGAATACCATGAACCGCATCGGTCCCAGCACCCCTTTGTCGCCTGCGTGAACGGCCTGGACTATATTTATTTCACGGCAGGCTATCGATTCCACCGGGTCCGTGCGAGACTGATGGATATCATAGATCCCCTGAAATACGAATATTTTGGCCGGACCGGAAAACGGTTCCGGAAAACCGGTTCGAATCCGCCTGCGGATCATCCGCCGAATCCGGGCCGTTCGATGTATGGCTGGAAAAAGCATATCCCCCGTATCGACCTCAGACGCCGCCCTGGCCGTATCCTGCCGTCCTGGATTCATCTGAAAAATATCGAAACCGGGTTTCCGGTGAATGCAAGGCCCGGCTCGATCTTCTGGAACCCGTTCCGCAACCGGTGGATCATGATTGCCCAGGAAGACATCGGCCAAATCTGGTTTGCCGAAGCCGATACACCGGTCGGACCATGGGTGTATGCCCGAAAAGTGGTCAGTCATTCCAACACCAGTTTCTACAATCCGGCCCAGCACCCGTTTTTCGATCGGGAAAACGGGCGAATCATCCATTTTGAGGGCACGTATTCCCACCTGTTTTCCGGAAATGCCGACCAGACCCCCCGCTATGACTACAATCAACTCATGTATCGCCTGGATCTGGCAAATCCCCTTCTGTTTCTGCCCCAACCTGTCTATCGCGTCCACGACACCGCGGGATATACCCGATACACGTTGCGGGAAGGGCTGAGAAAACCCATTCGGCAGGATACCATCCATTCCATCGCGTTTTTTGCCATGCAGCCCGATCGGGCTCCGGTGGGACTGATCCCGTTTTTTGCCCACGCGGATCGCGGGGCATACCGATTGAGTTCGATGTCCGGTTCCGATCCTCACCGGTCCGGGCAGGCCCTTTTTTGTGCGCTGCCGGCAGGGTGGATATCGCCTGAGCAGCAACTTACCGGAAGATGGCAGTGCCAATCCATTGATCCGCAGGGCCTCACGCGACCATTTGTTCTGGATATCGAGCGGTCGGAACACGCCCTCACGGCCCATGTGGCGCCGGACATTCTGACCGTCACGGCCAGTCATTCCAGCGGCTCGGCCATCGACCTGATCCTGCGGTATGACCACATGGATTATCACCTGCACGGAGAATTCGGTCAGGGACATCTGACCGGATACTGGCAACGTCTGGACAGGGAAGAATCCGGGTTCTGGGAGGGTACGCGGGCGGATTTTGCCTGGAAGCAACGGAACGCTTCGGCTGTGGTACCCTTGTATGAATACTGGAATCCAGCAGCCTCCTGCTACGGCTACTCGACCCGACCCGATCCGGAAAACCGCAACTGGATTCGATCGGAATCACCGGTCTGCCGGGTTTGGGAAAATCCGATGACCGATCTGGTACTGGACTTTGAAACGGAACCGGTGACCTGATTCCAGGCGATCATGTCACCCGCTGAATCGCCGCACCGATGTCGGCAAATTTTTTCTCCATGGCCTCATATCCCCGGTCCAGATGATACACCCGGTTGACCTCTGTCCGGCCCTGAGCCACCAGCCCCGCCAGAATCAGGGAGGCGGAGGCTCTCAAATCGCTTGCCATGACCGGTGCTGCCGAGAGGTGTGACGTACCCTTGATAAGTGCGGCATTTCCGGAAATGGTGATGTCGGCACCCATCCGGCGAAGCTCGCCGACATGCATGAAGCGGTTTTCAAAAATGGATTCAGAGATAAGGCTCAGGCCGTTGGCGACTGACATCAGCACCATGAACTGGGCCTGCATATCGGTGGGAAAACCCGGATAAGGCAAGGTCTTGACATCCACACTCGATATGGTTTCAGGTCCCTGAATGCGAATTCCCCTGGCAGAGACATCGATTTTGGCACCGGTTAAACGCAGTTTATGAATCACGGCTTCCAGATGGGACGGATCGCAGTTGACCAAGGTAACATCGCCCTGTGTCAGGGCGGCAGAGACCATGAAGGTTCCGGCTTCAATCCGGTCCGGAATAATGGCTGTTGTAACGGGTTTAAGCCTTTTCACACCGGTGATGGTGATGATCGATGTTCCGGCACCGATGATATTGGCGCCCATTTGATTCAGCACATCTGCCAGTGCAACCACCTCGGGTTCTCTGGCTGCGTTTCTGAGAATGGTCTTTCCATCGGCTGCAACCGCCGCCATCATCAGGTTTTCGGTTCCTGTGACAGTGGCAATGTCAAAATAAATTTCGTTTCCAATCAGTCTTTCCGCAACCGCCTCCACATACCCATGCTGGAGTTCAATCTGTGCACCCAGCGCAGCCAGACCTTTTAAATGAAGATTGATTGGCCTGGCACCGATGGCACATCCGCCCGGAAGTGAAACCCGTGCCTTTTTCAACCGGGCGATCAGAGGTCCCAGAACCAGAATTGACGCCCGCATTTTTCGAACCAGATCATACGGCGCTTCGGGATTGAAAAGCCTGGAAGCATCGATACGGACCGTATGGGAACCAAAATCGGTTTCAACCTGAGCCCCAAGATGCTTCAGCAGCGTAATGGTGCTGTGGATGTCCATCAGATCAGGCACATTGTGATAGGTACACCAGCCATCTGTCAGAAGAGCTGAGATCAGAATCGGCAGTGCTGCATTCTTTGCACCGCTGATGGCCACCTGTCCATTCAGCCGATATCCACCTTCGATAATGATTTTATCCATGGTTCAATCCTTTAAGAATAAAAAAAGCGCTTTCCCCTGATCAGGAAAAGCGCTGGTTGGGACGGATCAGTCTGACCGGATCAGTCAGACCGGATCTGTCAGACCAAATCAGGCAGACCCACATCAGTGGTGACTGTGATCGTGACCGCCTCCGCCTTTGGTTGTATCCAGAATGGCTTTTATAACGCACCATGTCATGCCCAGCCCCAGAATGGTCAACGCATACCACAGGCCACCCATGAACACGATATGGGACATGTCCCATATCCATTCGAAATTAAACGGAAACATATTGGTACCTCCTGCAGGTTAAATCATGATTCAATCGGGTTCAGTTCCGCTTCCTGTGGGAAAATAGGCAAATAGCGGTATGAAATCATAATCAGAATAATGCCATAGGCGACCGGAAGAATGGTTGTTGCAACTTCCTGCCAACTGGGATAGTAGAGCGCCCATTGGTCAAATGACATGACTGGAACCGCCATGACCTGAAGGACCATGACCCACCGGTTGATACAGACACCGATTACAGCCAGAATGATGGCTGTTGTTCTGGCAATTGGATTTTTTCGGCCATTCGGCGTGATGAGGATGACGGCCGGAATCACGCCGCCGATCAGAATTTCCGCAATCAGGATCCAGATGCCGTAAAAACTGTTATTGGAATAAAAATCCATCAGGTTGAAGCCTCTGGCGGGCGCGGTGACATTGGCCCAGTACAGGGTGTCGATAATTTTGGCAATGATATAGGTGGTCATCATCCAACCGGAGATTTTGGCCAGCAGCTCGATGACATTGTCCTTGACCAGTTTTTTACCGGTGATGGATTCCGTGATTTTGGTGATCAGCAGGGTGAAACAGGGGCCATAGGCCGCCGCAGACCAGGTGAACAGAAAAAATGTCCAGGGCCAGATGAACAACCCTTCACGATAGGCAAAGGGACGTCCAAACAACACACCGGCGACGCCGCCCAACGATCCCTGATGGAAAAAGGACAGAAACGCGCCGGTTGCGGCAAACACAGCCATGATTTCGTGCATGTTGTGGGCCAGATGATGAAACAGCGGAATCCGGTTGATCTGCCGGTTTTCCAGAATCAGGGGGATGTATTCGATGGTCAGAACCGCAAAATAGCAGGACAGGCAGAAAGCCACCTCGGTCAGCATGGAATGCACATTGGCGTGCCAGAAAATAAACCATCCGCGCAGGGGCTGGCCGATATCGATGGCCAGAATCAGAAGCGCGGAACTGTAACAGATAAAGCCGATCAGAACCGCATAGTTGATGATGTTTTTCAGTTCATCCTTTCCGATAATATATTTCAGAAAACCTGAAAAAAATGCCCCGCCGCCCAGTGCGATAACCGCCAGATCCGCCCAGATCCAGAGCGCGAACCCATAATAGTCGTTCATGTTGGTCTGATTGAGACCCTTGAACCAGCACAGAAGCATGGCATAGACGCCCCACAGCAGAACGGCTCCGACGATCGCCAGCGACACCAGAAATTTGCCGAGTGAACAGCGCCTGACGCCATTGGGTATTAACGCAGAATCCATAATATATGACCTCTCAATTCATTCCGGTTTTCAGTGGTTATAAGAAAATGGTTTCGGTGATAACCGTCGTTATTTTGCGGGACGTTCATTTTTCAGATAATTGTCCCCTGCTTTTCTGACCCATTCCTTGCCGGATACATAATAGACCTTGGTATTGGTGCCCAGTCTTTCCAGAAGCCGAAAGGCATGGGGGTCCTTTTTCAGGGCATAAACCGCATGATCCGGATTGTTCAGATCTCCAAAGGTGATGGCGCCAGCAGGGCAGGCCTGGGTACAGGCAGTCTGATATTCAGATTCTTCGATTTCTTTTCGGCCATCCAGATGGGCTTTATCCTTGGCCGCCTGATAGCGGTGATAGCAAAAGCTGCATTTTTCCACGATGCCGCGCATTCTGGGAGAGACAGCCGGATTCAGATATTTTTCCATCCCCTCGGGCCATACCGGATCGAACCAGTTGAAATACCTGGCATGATACGGACATGCCCCCATGCAGTAACGGCATCCAAAACACCGGGTGTATATCTGGCTGACAATTCCGGTGTTCATATCATAGTCCGTGGCCGTGGCCGGACAGACAGACACGCAGGGGGAATGGCCGTCATGCCCCTCGCAGTGCTGGCAGGGCCGGGGCAGATAGCAGATATCGGTTTCCGGAAACGGTTTGTCGTTGGTCAGCTTATAGACCTTCATCCAGGTGATGCTTTTCAGTTTGTCGCTTTCATCTTCCCTGAAAGGAACGTTGTTTTCGGACATGCAGGCCACCATGCATGAACCGCAACCGGTACACAGATCCAGATTGATGACCATTCCAAATTTTTTGGTGGATGTTTGATCGTGTTCGTTTTTCATCAGAACCTCATGCTCGTGTTAGGCTTTGCTCAGTTTGGCCCGGATTCCCCAGGCAGCATCCAGTCCGGAAACCGGATCGGGTACCGAACCGATCAGACGGTTGATATTGACACCTTTTCCTGCCAGGTAATTATCATAGGCAACATGTCCCAGACCTCTGGGCAGAGCAATGATGCCCGGCATAACGCCTTGATCGATATGGACTTTGACCGCGGCCTGGCCTTTCGGGGTTTGCAGCGTCGCCGTATCGCCTTCTTTCAGACTGAAGGTCTGAGCGGTTTTGGGATTGATTTCAATCACACTGTAGGCGCCCTTCAGGACGGTGTCTTCGATGGTTTTTGTTAAAAAAGACGGGTTTCCGATATATCCGCTGGAAATACGCATCGTATCATACGGCAGAAGAATGACCGGAAACATGGACGCATCCCCTTCCGGCTTGATGGACGCAAATGGCTTTGCCGCAGCAAGGTCTGCAGGTAAAAACTCAAATTTTTGGGTTGGGGTTTGAAATGCGGTCTGCCATGAATCAGGCTTGAATGTTTGATCCACGACATAGGATTTCTTTTTCAGAATTTCCAGTTGATCCCCAAGCGATTCTTCCAGGCATGTTTCAAAACTCTCCCATGGAAAGGCTTCGGCAATGGCACCCCCCAGTTCCTGAGCCAGCAGAATAAAGACATCACCGACATGACGGGTATCCAACTGGGGTTTGACAACGGGCTGACAAAGCCCGGTCAACGGATAGTTGAATCCGGCGGCGCCGGCCACATCTTCCATCCGTTCCAGATACACATGGTTGGGCAGAATCAGATCGGCGATTGCGGCTGATTCATCCATGAATGATGAAAAACTGACGATAAACGGAATTTTTTTCAGTGCATCATATGACGCCTGGGTATCCGCCAGCGTGAAAACCGGATTGGATTCCACCATGAACAGGGCTTCAATCGGATAGGGTTTTCCAGATGCCAGAGCGGATGGAAATTGGTTAAGAAGCGAGGCAGAGATCGGAAAGGCGCGTGTTCCGGCACCGTCGAGCCTGGGCTGTTTCATACCGGCATCGGCGATCGCATCCGGCTGAATTTCTGGCCAGTCCCTGCCGGGCGTATCGGTAACGGCCCAGATTCCGCCTTCCCGGTTGATCGAACCCACCAGAGCATTGAGTGCATGTACGGCCATGAATTCATTCATGCCGCCCGGAACATTTCCCTGACCTTTGCCAGAGATCGCCAGCGGTTTTTTGGCTTTTGCAAAATCCCGTGCAATCATGGTGATGGCTGCCGGATCAACGCCGGTCGTTTTGGAAACGGTTTCCGGACTGTAGTTATCGAAAATCAGTTTTTTGAACCCCTCATTGAAACCAGCCGTGTAATTTTTTATGAAATCGGCGTTGAACAGAGATTCCTTGATGATTACATGAGCGATTCCAAGGGCCAGGTCCGTCTCGGTTCCGGGATTGACAGTAATCCAGACATCGGCTTTGGCTGCGGTCCGGGACAGCCGGGACTCGATCTGAACCACCCTGGTTTTGGATTTTTTCCAGCCTGTATTGGCCTTGAAGGTTCGAACCGGTGATCCCCATCCATCCAAAAGGCCGCCGCCAAAACTGAGAATATATCCTGCGCGTTCAAGATCAAATCCGGGGTTAGCGGCCACACCGTTCATCAGTTGAAGCGTGGTGCGGTAGCTGTCGATAAAGGTGGGAACGGTCAGCTTATTGGGGGAACCATAGGCGGTCATAAAACGGTCAATCAGCCTGGATACTGTTGCAGAGGCAGCGCCGGAAATACAGGCCACGGACTGGGGTGCTCCGGCTGTCCGAACCGCATTCAGTTTTTCGGCAACCTCGGCAATCGCCTGATCCCAGGATATGGGCATCCATTGACCACTGCCCCGTTCACCGGCGCGTTTCTGGGGTGTTTTGATTCGGGTAGGGCCATACAACAGTTGAAGACCCGACAGACCCAGGCTGCAGATGCCGCCCTGATTGACCGGATGGTCTTTCATGCCTTCGATTTTAATGGCCCTGCTTTCAACTTTTTTCACACTGATGCCGCATCCGCCCGGGCAAAGGGTGCAGATGGTGTTGACCGTCGTGATTTCTCCGGTTGGCGGAACCGGTGTCCAGGGCCAGTTCTGGGTCCAGATGGACAGGTCGTCGGTAATTTTCCATGGCAGCGGCGACAGCGTAATACCGGCCCCAGCTCCAACACTCAGCGACAAAAAACATCTTCTGTCTATTTTCATAGATTTATCCCCTTAAAACCGTAATCGGAACACATCGACCTGAGTTGATGATCCAGTTTTTCTGTTGTTTCGGGATTCGATTATTTGTGGCAGACAAAGCAGCCTTCCTTCTGAGTCTGGACACTGGCCAGCATTTCTTTTTTCTGCTGATGACATTCGGCGCAGTCGTCCATTTTCATCCGATCCCAGGTGTTCCGTCTGAAGCCGGCGATGTTATGCCCCCAGATATCCCGGCTGTAGCCGGTGATCCGGTTGGATTCATAAACCCGCAAGGTCGTGGATTCACCCATTTCGCCATGACAGGTCACGCAGTCCATTTTGCCAGTTTTGACGTGGGCGGCATGAGAGAAAAACACACAATCCGGTTGTCTGGCATATATGAGCCAGGGGACTTCGATCTCTTTTTGGACGTATTCTTCGACAAATTTTTTCTCTTCTTCGCTTTCTCCCTGAACATCCTCATGGCATTCTATGCACTGGGCCAGTTTTGGGGCGCCGGAGAACGTGCCATCCTCCCGGAAAAAGTGACAGCTTTCACATCCTTCGGAAACCAGTTCGTTGTGAAGTGCATGATTGAAATCGACGGGTTGATGTTTCTGGGAATAGAGAAGCTTGGGAAAAACGACCCACCCGACAATCAGGCTGGCAGCCAAACCGATCAGAAAGAACAGAAAGACAATCCCTCCTGATCCTTCTCCTGAAGGGGTTTCGTCCGTATTCGAAACCGATGAATCTGCATGATTGAATGTGCTCATGAAAACTCCGTCATCCTGTGGTTATGGGTTGCAAGCGGTTAAACAAACCATTGTCGGGTTGTATGGACGTATTCATTCTATATTCGCGGCCCGACACATGAAATATCTTGAAAAATCCGAGAAACAGAAACCGATTGAAATGAATGAAATCGATGTAAAAAGCGGACATTATGAAGGGACCAACGCAATTGAATGGAATTTTGATAATATGTTTCATGAATTATCAAGGATTGTCCGATGCCGAAAAACTGAAATGAATAGTGTGGAGCAGTCTAAACGGCTCCGGAATCGTCGCCTCCGTATTTTACATATATAATAATCAAACGTCCATCTAACTATTGAAACCAAATTTGTCAAGAAAAAATCACTGCCCCATAGCCCCGTAACTGTGAAGACCGGGTAGAAGATTGACGCCAAGATAGGTAAACAAAACGGCTGCGAAACCGGCAATGGACAAAAAAGCGATCCGTTTTCCGTGCCAGCCCCTCATCAGTCTGGCATGCAACATCGTGGCATAGATGAACCAGGTGATTAAGGACCATGTTTCCTTTGGATCCCAACCCCAGTAACGGCCCCATGCCGAATTGGCCCATACAGACCCGGTGATGATGCCAGCCGTTAAAAACAGAAACCCGAACATGATCATCTGATGATTTAGCTCATCCAGAATAGGGATATCCGGAAACCGTGCAATGAGCGAATTCGAATGACCGCTGTCGCGATCTTTCAGCAGATACATGATGCTGATGCCAAGCGCCATTGCAAATGCCGCATATCCGATGAAGCAGGTAATCACATGCGCAATCAGCCAATTGCTTTTCAGGGCTGGCAGCAGGGGTTGAATCCGGTCACTGATATTGGGTGAAAGAGAGGCATAGGCCATGGATATAAAGGCAATAGGTGTCGTGAATGCACCGATAATTCGGCTGCCATATTTTTTTTCCACAACCAGATACAGCAAAATGATGCACCAGGAATAAAAAACCAGGGATTCATAAAGATTGGACAGCGGTGCATGGCCGATGCCCAGTTGATAGGACTCGATCCAGCGAAGTCCAATGCCTGCGGTATTTACAATCAGACCAGCCAGCGATACCCAGGTCGCAGCCTTTCCCAAACCGGGTTTCCTGAAAACCCAGGAAGCGATATATAAAAACGCCGCTGTTCCATAAACAAATGTGACAATGGATAAAAGAAGAGAACTGTTCATAACGGGTCCTTTAGATTTTAATGATAAAGATTTTGGGTGTGTTATCGGTCGGGTATGACAGAAAAGAGGTCAATCCCTTCCCCAGATCATTACCATTCAGTCTGTTATAAGAGGTCAGGGTTCCGATCTCAAAACTCAAATTTGAAATCTCAAATTTTTATCCCATCCATCAGGCGTTTCATCCGGTTCTCCATGCCCAATCTGTTTTTGGTGGCGATACCGGAAATGATAATGGCGGTTTGGCCCTTTTCAATTTGAGCTTCGACATATATCTGTTGGTGAGACATGAAAAATGTGATGATACATCCGATGATCATCAGAAAAAATCCGGTGTAAACGATCCATACGCCCGGATCATATGTCACTTGAAGGCCCGTAGCATATCGGGTCTGCATCTCGGCAACGGATATGGTCACATCACCTTTCCGCATTTTGTCAAAACTGGGAAACTTGACTGGAAGTACGATTTCAACCGGTTCTCCGCTGGAAGGCGTCCATATGCCCATAAACGCATCGCCGATATCATGGCCTCTGAACTGAAATCCCGTTCCAAAATCTTTGAGAATAAAGCTGCCAAGTCCTTCCGGAAGTGACAGAATCTTTCCCATAACCGCTTTTTCCCGGTATTCCATTCCGCTGGCGCGGCTGACAAAGCTTAAGACCACGTCGTTTGAGGGAACCTGGGAATAAGAGGACTGATAAAAATTGATCCCATCATACTGAAGCGGATCATTGACAATGATATCGCGGGTCAGCACCGGGCGACCGTCTTTAAGAATGGTCAGTGTGGAACGGTATTCGCTGGGTACACCCGAGTCATAGAACTGAATGTTGAATTTATCGCAACGGATTTCAAAATCCAGTGCATGTTTTTTACTGTTACCGGATAATTGAATGGCTCCCGCCTGTCCACCTTCCGGAATGCTGACATACCCGTCAAATCCCCAAATCGATCCGATCAGTCCGCCAATCAGGAGGAAGACAACACTCAGATGCACAACATAGACACCCAATCGGGTCCACCTTCCTTTATCCACCCCAAAATAAAATCCTGAATCGGTCGAATACCGCGTTCCAGTGGCAAAATATTTGGAGAGCGTGTTTTGAATCACATTCTGATATTCATCGGGTTTTCCAGGTAATCTGGCTTGCATCCGGTTAACCGCCTGACGGAAACGTTCCGGCCGAATTTTGACCTGACCAGGGAAAATGATTTTCCACGTGGTGGACAGACGTTCGATAGAGCAGACCACAATATTGACCGAAAGCAGAATCAGCAAAAGCTGAAACCACCAGGAATGGTACATGTCAAAAAAATCCAGAACCGAGAAGAGACGGTATAAGAATTCGCCATAATTCATGGCATACAGTGACAGGTTTTGATTCTGTGGAATCACGGTGCCAATGATGGACGTCGCTGCCAGAGTCAGCAGCAGAACCACCGTGAGCCGAACAGAGGAAAAAAACGATATCAGTGCGCCTGAAAAGCCGGCTGACTGTCGGCTGTCATTCATTCATGATCCTTTCGTGATTAAATTTTACATATACTCTATCCGGGCACTGCGATTTCCTTGAGTTCCCTCCCCCCATCGGGAAGGGTTGGGGTGAGGATTGGAAAATCGCAAATTGTGACCGACCAACGTATACAAACGATGAAGACTGCATGACCGGGCTGTTGGTCGATAGAACATCCGGTCTTAAAAATGATTATTTTAACATGGGTTGCAACCCATTTCAACGTCGAGTTTGATCTTGAAAATTGGCATCCATCGCTTTTTAGATAATGATTTTGAAATGGCAGCAGGTCGGGATATGCCTATCAATGGATCATGTTCAGCAATTCCTGAGGATTTGAGATAATCATCTTTGCCCCACTTGAAACCAGTTCATCCTTCAATCGAAATCCCCAGAGTACCCCGACCGGAAACATGCCTGCAGAAACCGCGGTTTGCATGTCCACGGAGGTATCTCCGACGTACAGGAATTCAGCGGGGGGAATATTCAGAATGGTCGAAATTTCAATGGCCCCAGCCGGGTCCGGTTTTTTGGGAACCGAGTTGCGAATGCCAAATACCACATCAAATGGCCAGCGGTTGAGAAACGCTTCTGCGCACTGAACCGTAAATTGGTGGTATTTATTGGATAAAATGCTCATTCGAAGACCGGATTCAACCAGCCCGTCCAGAAGTTCGGAAATGCCCTCATACAGGCGCGTGTCGGTTCGCCAGTTACGCCCATAATCCTCCTGATAGCCCTTAAGACAATGGGCAATGGTTTCCGGGTTCCGATATTTCGGAGGCAGCGCCTTCTCGATCAGAACAGATGATCCGTCTCCAACAAAATATTGATATGATTCAAGCGGATGAATTGGAAATCCGTTTACAGACAGAACCCGGTTGACCGAGTTTCCGATATCGGCCAGTGTGTCAAGAAGCGTTCCATCCATATCGAATAAAACAGCACGAAATGATTCCATTGAGTATTGCCTTTCCGGTCAGCGGAAAATGAACGTTTGGTATCCGGATCATGTACTCAGGCACAAAGGGGCAAAGATCCAGAGCGTTGTCTCACCTGTCTGCCTGCCTGCGCCGTTGTCCCCATAAGCCCGGACAGTTACCATTTTTCTTTGTGCCTTTGTGCCTTTGAACCAGTCCCTTACCATTTTTTCATCAAACGGCAAATGCCTGTCTGAAAGGTATGTGGCGGAGTAATCAGACTGAGTACCAGGCACGCGAAATTTTCATCAAGATCATAAAAATAACCGGGATGGACCAGCAGGTCATCCTGCGCCAGCAGATGACAGGCCAGCTCTTCGTCTGAACCTCTGTCTGGAATGGACAGCACCTGATACCACCCGCCTTCCCGCCGGTATGGCAAGAACCGCTGATGATTTACAAGGGTATTTTGCAGAAATTTTTCATTTGCCTCGATACGGATTTGAATCTGATCCTGAATCTTTTGCCGGTTCATCAACAGGTGAGGGGCGGCAACCTGAACCGGAGTGGATACGGACAGATACGTGTCAGCGATCAGCTCCAGCCGGATAATGGCTGCCTGAACCAGCGGGTCAGGCCCGCTGACATGTATCCATCCCAGTTTCAACTGTGGCAGACCGCATATTTTGGATAGGCCCGAAAGCGTAAATGTCAGCGACTCAGCATGACCGGCTGTCGTATTGACTGTAACATTATGTTTTTTTGAAGGATAATCCAGAAAAACCTCATCCACGATCAGCGCCAGATCAAAACGGCGACACAGATTGCCGATATGCGCCAGGTCAGCCGGCTTTAAAAAAGAGCCGGTGGGATTATTGGGACTCACGACCACAATGGCCCGGCATCGATGGCTGACGGCATCCAAAAGACGGTCCATATCGATTTGCCATCCCGATCGACTGGAATAAACCAGCGGATAGGGTTTCAGAGAAACGGATTCCCATGCGGCCAGAAAGTCAAACAGGGGATAACTGGGTTGCGGAAACAGAATTTCATCACCCGGGTCACAGAGCAACTTGAGTACAAAGGCATAGGCTTCACTGGTGCTGGCCGTTAAGCACACCTGATCCGGATTGACCGGTTGCCCGTGATCGCGATAGTATTCGGCAATGGATTCTCTTGCCGCCATCGATCCTTTGGCATCGGGGTGATACAAAAGGATATCCGGTTGCGAAACCCACTGTTGAATCGCATCGGAATCATAAACCAATCCGGCGGTCGTCGGATTGGTATCGGTTAGATCCAGGATCGGGATGTGATTCTGTTTCTTCTGTTTCAGAATCGCCATCAGACGATTCGGTTCAACACGCCAGTCAATTCGGGAAGAAAACATGTATAAGCGACCATTCAGCTTGCTGGCTCAGGGAAAAAGTGGCAGCGGGACAAAGATGCAACGCCGCATCACCGGGCTGGAATCAGACGTCTTCCTGCAACGCCTGGGTACTGAGTGTCATGGATTTCAATGTCAGAAAAACCGCCTCACCCATCGTTGCATTATCGGCTGGTGATGTCGCCATCGACTTGAAGCGATTGATGTCCTCTGGCACATGACTGGAAAACAGCCGATGGATCAGCATCAGATGGTTGTGCATCAGGCTGAAGACAACCACTGGTCCCAAAACCGTCTCGTTACCCGTTTTTTGAACGACGGCGCCTGCCATCATATGATGCTCCAGTGCAAACGGTTTGGAAACAGGTTGATAATGCAGCAATTCAGAAAACAGTTCAATCGCCTCCTGAACCCCTTCTCTGTATCCATTTCGAAGCGAGTCGATGCCATCGCGGGCTATCTCATCCACTCCGGAATCCGTGATCTCCAAATTCAGTGTGGCGATGCATTCCTGCTGAAGCCGTTTGACCGATTCCGCTTTTTTACTGACAACCACATCGCTGTCGTTTAAAATCCGGATGGCATTTTTAAAGCTGATCATTTCCTTGATGGTGGGGCTTTTGCGCAGCACAATGTCCGAAATTGTTGTTCGGTAGAAGGGCAGATCGTTGTCCAAAACCAGGATGTCCGGGCTGTCGGAAGCGGATGCCGGTAAATAAAGTTGCATGTCTCTCTCTTGATGCAGACGGTACCCGGCGATATCAAGCAGGGAGCGAACCTGTTCCCGATCCAGTTTTTTGGAGCTGTCAACCGGACCAATGGAACGCAGGATGGTTTTCGCCAGTTCATCGATGGATCGTTTTTTCAACAGATTTTGTTTCAGGCTCATGGTGCCTCCATCAAACCAATTGGAAAAATTTTCAAATTGACAGTCGCCAAGCCACTGGATATTCCGGAATGCTTCTGTTATAGAGAATTACCTGGATACCCCGTCCTGACACCATTTCACAAGACAATAAAGGATGTTTTATGAGCGAATCCGTTACCATCACCTATGGGAATCACACGATTGATCTGCCTATTATTATCGGCACGGAAGGTGAAAAAGCAATTGATATATCCGAGCTGAGAAAAAAAACCGGCCTGATCACCCTGGATCCGGGTTATGCCAATACCGGAAGCTGCCTGAGTTCCATTACCTACATGAACGGTGAAAGCGGTATCCTGCGATATCGCGGCATACCGGTCGATGAACTGGCCGAAAAATCCATTTTCACGGAAACCGCCTATCTGCTGATCAACGGGGAACTGCCAACCCGGTCCCAGTTGAACCATTTCTCTGTTCTGCTGAATGACAACTCCCTGATTCATGAGGACATGCAGTTTTTTTTCCAGAATTTTCCACGGGCATCCCATCCCATGGGAATCCTTTCCTCCATGGTCACCGCACTCAGAAGCTTTTATCCGGAACTGAAAATCACCGAGGAAGAAGAACTCAACCTCATGGTGACCCGGCTTTTGTCCAAAGTGCGAACTTTGTCTGCCATGTCTTACAAGATATCAAGAGGCCACAAGGTCATCTACCCTCGGCCGGACTTGAATTATTGTGCCAATTTTTTGAATATGATGTTCGACAATCCGGTCAAACCGTACCGGATCGAGGAAACCCTTGTCAGGGCGCTGAATGTGTTTTGGGTTCTTCATGCTGACCATGAGCAGAACTGCTCGACCTCAACGGTCCGGATGGTGGGAAGTGGCCGTGTGAATCTGTATGCGGCCATCAGTGCCGGTGTTGCGGCACTCTGGGGACCGCTTCACGGGGGTGCCAATCAGTCCGTGATTGAGATGCTGGAACGCATTCGTCGATCCGGGGGCGATATTCAACAGGCGATCGACCAGGCAAAAGACCGGAACCATGCCTTTCGGTTAATGGGCTTTGGTCATCGGGTCTATAAAACCTATGATCCCCGTGCCGTGATCATGAAAAAAATGTGCGATGACGTTCTGGAAAAACTCTGCATCCATGATCCGCTGCTCGACATTGCCAAAAAACTGGAGGAAGCGGCTTTAAATGATGATTATTTCATCGAACACAACCTGTATCCGAATGTCGATTTTTACAGTGGCATTGTTCTGAGAGCCATGGGCATCCCCACCAGCATGTTCACCGTGATGTTTGCGATCGGACGGCTGCCGGGATGGATTGCGCAATGGAAAGAAAGCCTGGATGATCCCAACTGGCGGCTGAGCCGGCCACGGCAGATCTATACGGGCCCGACACTTCGGCATTACACGCCCATCGATAAACGGTGATGCTGTGAATCATCGTGCTTGACAAGGTCTGTCTTTTTTTGTATGAACGACAAAAAGGCAAATTTTTATGAACAATCATCCGGTAGTCAAAATCACTCAAAAATTCTGGTGGCGCTTCACCATGACCCAATGCGCCTGCCGGTTCCGCATGTTTTAGTTTAAACCAAATTTTTTATTCATAAACGGGCTGTGGACGCATCACGAACGTGTCCACAGCCCGTTTATATTTTGGGGGCCGTGGAAAATCATCCACGGCCCTATTTTTTTATCGCTTCCTAAAAAGAGGAATCATCAATCCAATCATTAACCGTCATAAGGAGACAGAGAGATGCTGATTGTCATGAGCAAAGGCGCAACGCCCGAACAAACCCATGCCGTCGTCACGGAAATTGAAAAAAGGGGATATACGGCCCGCCCCATTCCGGGTGGTGACCGCGTATCCATTGGAATTCTGTATAACAAGGGATCCGTGGATGCCTCTCCGTTTCTGGGTATGCCGGGCGTGAAAGATGCCATTCCGATCACCCGGCCCTATAAACTGGTCAGCCGTGAATTCAAGACCGAAGATACGGTGATTCAGGTTGGGCCGGTCGCTATCGGAAATGGCAATCTCACTCTTATTGCCGGGCCCTGTGCCATTGAAAGCAGGGAACAGGCATTGATCATTGCCGCACATGTTCAAAAAGCCGGCGCCCATATCTTTCGGGGAGGGGCTTTCAAACCCCGGACATCTCCCTATTCGTTTCAGGGTCTTGGCCGGGAAGGTTTGGAAATTCTGAAGCTGGTTCGGGAAACAACCGGCATGCCGGTGATCACGGAAGTCATGGACGACGAAACCTTTGATCTGGTCGAAGCGTATGCCGATATCATCCAGATTGGAACCCGGAATATGCAGAATTTCAGTCTGCTGCGCCGGGCCGGAAAATCAACCAAACCCGTGATGCTGAAGCGGGGAATGGCGGCCACGATTGAAGAGTGGCTGATGGCTGCTGAATATATTCTGGAGGGCGGAAATCCATCTGTGATTCTCTGTGAACGGGGGGTTCGCACATTTGTGAATCATAGCCGGAACACACTCGATTTGTCTTCGATTCCGGTCATTCGCAAGGAAAGCCATCTGCCGATCATTATCGATCCCAGCCATGCGGCCGGACGCCGGGATCAGGTCATTCCGCTCAGTCGTGCCGCTGTGGCTGCCGAAGCACATGGATTGATGGTGGAGGTTCATCATGAACCGGATAAAGCATTAAGTGACGGTGCCCAGTCGCTTTATCCGGAGCAGTTTGTGACGTTGTGCCACCAGGTTCGGGATATATATGGTATGCTGAACAAAAGTTAAAACAGTATAAATCGTAACTGCTTGTCAGTCATTCCAGGAAAAGAGAACCGCCGAGGCAAGCAGTCCGGTCATGGTCATTGCGGTTAAAATGATCAGATGCGAAGCAATGTCGGCCAGTCCGGCGCCATCATTCATGATCATCCGTACGGCTTTCAGAAGATGGGTCAGTGGAAATATCTGGGATGTGGCTTTGATCCAGTGCGGAGCGCCTTCAATGGAAAACCAGACTTCAGAGAGAAACATCATGGGCCAGGAAATGAAGTTCAGCACACCGCTGGTAAATTCCTCACTGGTTCCCCTTGCGGCCAGAACGAGTCCCAGGCTGGTCAGACTGAGGCTTCCAATGAAAAATACGAGCAGGAGATTGAGATAACTGCCCTCGACATGAAACGAAAACAGCATGTCGCAACCGAACCACACCACAATCAGGGTGAACATCAGCAGAAAAAGCCGGGAAAGCATCTGGGCGGTCAGATATTCAAACGCGGTCAGGGGGGTGGCTTTCAGACGTCTGAGAACGCCGTTCTTCCGGTACCGCACCACCACATAGCCAACCCCCCACAATGCGCTGAACATCATATTCATTCCCAGAACGCCGGGAAACAGCCAGTCAATATAACGGATCTCCCGGCCTTGAATCACCTGTTTTTCAGCCGACAGGACATCCTTTTCAGGCATCAGACTGGCGATCAGAAATTTTTCCATCAGATACCCCCGGGGTGAGCTGTCGCTGATCCAGTAGCGATAAGGCGGATTTCCCTGTTGAATGAGCATGTCAATTTTGTGATGCTGAAGCCGGATAAGCCCCTGATCCAGATTTTCAAACCCGATAAAATCGACATATTTTGCCTGTCGAAGCGCCTCCGGAAGATCCAGTTGGTCGGGTTGAATCACCGGGCTGTTGCATGGAAATACGCCGACCTTGTTTTCCTGAAACGATTTGCCGCCAAAGACCATTCCAAAACCGACAATCACCAAAAACGGAAACAGAAAATTCCAGCCAAACGCGGCCCGGTCACGCAAAAATTCCAGATTTCGGGCAATAAACATCGCCCACAAGCGCTTGAAGTTCATGAAATCGATTCCTAATCCCGCAACTGCCGTCCGGTCAGCCGCAGAAAAACATTTTCAAGATTGGGTAGGCAGAAAGGCAGTCCGGAATTGTCATGGCAGTGGCGTTGAAGCAGATCTGACAGCGGCCCCCGATCCATGATTGTCCCATGATCCATGATGGCAATATCATCACACAGATACTCGGCCTCTTCCATGTAATGGGTTGTCAGGACAATCGTTCTACCTTCTGACTTGATATGATGGACGATATCCCACAGATTCCGTCTGGCCTGCGGATCCATTCCGGTCGAGGGTTCATCCAGAAACAAAAGCGGGGGATCATTGATCAACGCCAGTGCCAACAACAGACGTTGTCGTTGCCCTCCGGAAATGCGGTCATTATACTGGTGTTCGATTTCCATTAGATTGCACAGCGACAGAATCTGGTTCAGATCTGCCGCGTGATGATAAAGTTTTTGAAATGCGGCAAGGGTTTCTCTTACCGTCAGAAAGGAAAACAGCGCGGTATGCTGAAGTTGAATTCCCACATCTTCCTGAAATGACGCATCCCGCGGTTTACCTTTATAGAGAATTTCTCCGGAAGTTGGTGAGAGAATGCCTTCAATGATTTCAATGGCGGTGGTTTTTCCCGCGCCGTTTGGTCCCAGGAGTCCAAAACAGATTCCCTCTGGAATGAAAAAGCTGATATCCCTGACGGCAGTGACATCCTTGTAGGTTTTTGTCAGATTTTTGACTTCGATGAGTGGTGTAGGCATCAGACAGGGTGTATTTGAATGATAAAAATCTATTTGTCAGAAAGCAGCGAAGCACATGCCTCCACTGCGGCGGCTGCGGTGCAAAAGGCCAATCCTACGCCGGACTTTGAACGAATCCAGTCCTGATGGGCCAGGAGAGATCCGGCTGCAAACAGATTGGGGTGCGCGGGCATTCCTGACCCATTTAATGGTCGAAACCGGTCATCCACGTCAATCCCGGCCAGGTGAATGGGATGACCACAGGGATCAAAAAAATCATCCCGATGCCATTGGAACCGTTCGGGCAGCGAAACAACCGGTAAATTCATGACAGACTCCCGGATTCCATTCAAATCCGCAACCAGTCCACCGCCAAAAAACCGGCCAGTAGCCAGGATAACAGCCCTGGCCGTTATCGTGTTTTCCATTTCGGTATTACCGATATTCAGACGAAAACATCCATCTGAAAGAAATTCAACCCGCAGTACACGTTTCTGGATAAACTGGTTCACCCCCATTTTGGGAAGGGCTCTTTCAAAGGTTTCCTTCAATCGGATTCCAGGAGCGGCAGGCGGAATGGTCGGAATTTCAAATACCGGTCGATCAAGTCTCTCCGACAGATCAGACACGGCCTGAAGACTGTTTGCAATCCCCATAATGGCCGGCATCCCCACCACCAGTGCATCTTTCAGATGGGGCCGAATCATTTCAGCCAGTTTTTCCCGGTTGGATGGAATCTCCATGGCTTTGGCCATTTGTTCCGGATATTGTTCTGACAGTCCGTCTGTATACGGAAAACACAGATGAAGCGGTTGGATATTCTTCCAGCGATGTTGAAGCGTTTCGGCAATCTGAATCGCGCTGAATCCCCTCAGTCCATTAAAATCCACCAGCAGGCAGGGTAACTGATGTTTCAGACCATCTGCGCCGGCCAGCATGGTTTTCGGAAGACAATAGGTTGATTTGACCGTACCCTGGCTGGTTATCATTTGTGTGTTTTCATCAACGGCCCGATAATACGGAAGGCCTTCTCGATTGAAAAACGCCAGCATGGTGTCCCAGGCATGGTTCATGAGAGAACTGGAAATTCTGGCATAGGGATGATCCGGATTATCCCGAGTCAGCCCATGAACCGCATGCCACGGATTGTTCCAAAAACGCCTTTCTGAAATCGGATGAATGGACAAAAAATCCAGAAATCCGCTGGAGAAGAGAATTTCACCAGTCAGTCCGGCCTGAGCCACTGTCAGCCCACGCGCGATTGCCATAACAGCCGCGGACATGCCAGCCATACCCGCGCCAATGATTGCCAAATCAACGGACAGGTTATCATCATGAGACGTCATGAACGAATGCTTTCGATTTTGGTATCCATATTCTGAATCTCCATTTCAAACAACCCGCAATGAATGGCCTCCTGCAGCTCGGCATGTTTGAGCTGCTCCCCCCAAAGGACCGGTCGCATGCCTTTCCAGCGTTCACGAAGAAATGCTGTCATCTCCATCAGGCCCTGATTGGATTTCAATACGCCCTGATCGTAGAGATAGGCAATGGTTCGAATGCTGCAATACGCGCCCTGACAGGGGCCTTTCCCCAGTCTGCTTCTCACACCCAGAGAGCGAAGCCCCGGGAGAACGGCCTGCTGGTTCATGGCCTGCAGAATACAGTCAATGGCGCTCATGGGAACCATTTCACATTCACACAGAATCAGGTCGCCGGGCTTTCGGGTTTTCATCCAGTACCTGGGAGAAAGCCCCGGTTCACTCCACTGACAGGCATTCTGTTGCGGCAGCGGTTCTGTTTTGGTCTGGCAGGGTCTGTCGATATTGAGGCGCCTGCAAACGAGATCCGCTGTCTGTTCCGCCATCAGCCGGTAGGTCGTCAGTTTGCCGCCCGTAATGGTAATCATGTTTTCGATACCATCCAGCGCATGATCGATCAAAATCGTGCCCCGGCTGATATTTCTTTCCGAATGGTTGCCGATGGCTCCGGTCAAGGGTCTGACTCCGGAAAATGCGCGGATATACCGGGTATGCCGTAATTCCGGCAACATGACCGAAGTCTCCCGAATCACTGTATCCACATCTTCAATGCTCGCCTGAAGATGGCGCAGATCCGGAACACGGGTCGATGTTGTGCCGGCAATGGACACGGTGCCGCCTGGAACCACGATATCCCCATCGGATGGTAATCGCAACCGGTTGATGACGCGGGATGCCATCCGTTGATGGGTGATGGTCAAGGTTCCCTTGGAATAAATCATCGGAAGATGGATACCGGCAAGTGCGGATATTTCCCCGGCCCACGCCCCGGTCGCACTGACAATCTGATCCGCGTAAACCGTAAAAACTTGCCCAGTCAAAGAATTGATCAGATCAACCGATTGAATGCAATGATTTTGAATGGAAAAACCGCTAACACGGGTAAAACACATCAGGGTCGTGCCAAGCTGAACCGCATGGAAGATGTTTTCCAGAGATAGTTTGAAAGGATCAATCACCGCATCCGGCGTCCGCCATGCCGAAATGATTGCCGGGTTTAAAGCCGGCTCGATCTCAATCGCATCGGCAGGATCAATCGGAAGCACCGGAATCCCGCTGGTTGAACACAGATTGGGAAAATCAGCAATATATCCGCAATCATCGCCTGGAACGGCAACGAACAGGCCGCCGGTGTCTTCGATACATTGAGGCGCCATTCGCCTGAGAATCCGACTTTCCCGATAACACTCCGCTGCGGTTTCCCCGTCATGCGCCACATAGCGGGCCCCGCTATGCAGCAGGCCATGATTACTTCCTGATGCACCGGCATTGACATCCTTTGCTTCCACAACAATACAGGATATCCCACGCAAAGACAGATCCCTTGCAACGCCAGCGCCAGTGACGCCACAGCCGATAATTAAAACCTGAGTGTCCAGATTTATCATTGTTAATGCGCCTTCCAAATATTTAAGCGG
>Ga0366817_10038_pt1 | contig 61485 bp, 61 predicted proteins | sample TotcelFGM3001N13_FD_207092 | JGI IMG/M metagenome (GOLD analysis project Ga0366817, IMG submission 207092) | Enriched cells from coal bed in the Powder River Basin, Montana, United States - Total cells FGM rep3 HSBNCT.FGM.300.1.N13 ...
TGGATCGGCTGGAGTTGCCATGACGCCTGTTGCGGTATTCGGAATATTGTCCGTCATAAACGAATCCGTCCCGAAGCGCTTTAAGCAGTTGGTCGAAGCGGCCGAAGTCGCAGTAGTATCCCCGGCGTTCACCGGTGATGACGGCGTGCAGGGCATGGTGAAGATCGTCATTCCACTGGGCATCCAGGCCAAAGCCACCCAGATCCGGCGACCGGATCAGGCGGGTATCGTTCAGGGCGCTTTCGGCAATCAGATGGATGTGTCGCCCCATGTCTTCGGCAAGGATACTGACGGTTTCGGCCAGCTCCTGCAGAAAGGTCCGGGCGGAAAAGTCCAGAATGGCGTGGACCGCATCCAGCCGCAAGGCATCGATATGGCATTCCGTGATCCAGTACCGTGCATTTTCGATAAAGAATCGGCGGACATGGTCGCTGTAATTGCCGTCAAAATTGATGGGTTGACCCCACGGAGTATGATAACGATTTGAAAAATAGGGGCCAAAATCCCGAAGATAGTTTCCCTCCGGACCCAGGTGGTTGTAGACGACATCCAGAATCACCGCCAGGCCGAGATGATGACAGGCATTGACCAGGCGTTTAAGCCCCCGGGGTCCGCCGTATGAATTCTGGGCGGCAAAGGGATAAACCCCGTCATAACCCCAGTTACGCTCGCCGGGAAACTGAGCCACGGGCATGAGTTCGATGGCCGTGATGCCAAGCGACGCCAGATCATCCAGGCGGTCGATGGCCGCATCGAAGGTGCCGGAATCCGTAAAGGTTCCCACGTGCAGCTCATAGATGATGGTGCGGTGACGCGCAATGCCACGCCAGTGGTCGTCTGTCCATGGGAAGGCCGGATCCACGACCTGTGACGGGCCGTGAACGCCCTGCGGCTGGAAGCGGGAGGCCGGGTCCGGTCGCTCCTGGCCGCTGTTGAGACGGAAGAGATAGTTGACCCCCGGTTCGACATCATCATATATTCCTTCATGATAGCCATGCCGGTCGCGTGTCAACGATTCCAGCCGATTTTTCGGAGACAGGATGTGAACGTCCACACCATCCATATAGGGGGCCCAGACGCGAAACCGGCAGCGGCCATTGCCGAGCGGTGTGGCACCAAGTTCGGGTTCTCCGGTTTTCATGGAACCCCCTCTTGCTTGAAAAAAACCGCGCCCAGCGGGGGCAACACCAGATTCAGTGAATTGCGAAAACCGTGCGAGGGAACGGGATTCGCCTCGACGCCGCCCAGACTTCCCTGGCCGCTGCCGCCGTAGTTTTCTGCATCACTGTTCAAAAGCTCCTTCCAGAAGCCGGCTGCAGGCACGCCGACGCGATAGTTATGGCGGGGCAGTGGGGTGAAGTTGAACACCCCGATGATTTCCTGACCGGGTTCTTCTCCGAAGCGGATCAGGCTCAGTGTGCTGTGAATGTGATCGTTGCAGTCGATCCAACGAAAACCCTCCGGTGAAAAATCATGCCGGTGCAGGGCAGGCTCATCCCGATAAAGCCGGTTGAGATCGGCCACCCATCGCTTCAGTCCGGCATGTATCGGACCATCAAGCAGATGCCAGTCCAGGCTTGTGTCATGGTTCCATTCGCGCCACTGACCAAACTCGCATCCCATGAAAAGCAGTTTTTTACCCGGTTGTGCAAACATACAGGCCAGCAGCAGTCTCAAATTGGCGAACCGTTGCCAGTCATCCCCCGACATCTTTCTGATGAGCGAACCCTTTCCATGAACCACTTCGTCATGGGACAGCGGCAACATGAAATTTTCGGTGAAGGCATACATCATGCGAAAGTTAAGCTTGCCATGGTGATAACTGCGATGAACCGGGTCCTTGCCCATGTATTCCAGGGTGTCGTGCATCCACCCCATATCCCATTTCATGTCAAAGCCCAGGCCGCCGAGATGGGATGGACGCGAAACCATGGGCCATGCCGTGGATTCCTCTGCGATCATCAGCACGTCCGGATGGTGTTGCTTGACCGATTCGTTCAACCGGCGCAGGAAAGAAATGGCCTGCAGGTTTTCGCGGCCCCCGAAAGCATTGGGCACCCACTCTCCGGGCTCGCGGGAATAATCCAGGTAGAGCATGGATGCGACGGCGTCCACGCGCAATCCGTCTGCATGGAACTTGTCCAACCAGAAGTGTGCGGAACTGATCAAAAAGCTGCGCACCTCGTTGCGGCCATAATTATAGAGGATACTTTTCCAGTCCGGATGCACGCCCTGCCGGGGGTCTTCATGTTCAAAAAGATGGGTTCCATCGAAAAACACCAGGCCGTGTTCGTCGCTGGGAAAATGAGACGGCACCCAGTCGAGGATGACGCCGATGCCATTTTGGTGCAGATGGTCGATGAGAATCATCAAATCCTGCGGGGTACCGTAGCGGCTGGTCGGGGCAAAAAGCCCCAGGGTCTGATATCCCCAGGAGCCGTAGAAAGGATGCTCCATGACCGGCAAAAATTCCACATGGGTGAACCCCATGGCCATCACATAATCGGTCAACGGCTTCGCCATCTCCACATAGGTGAGAAACCGGTCGCCGTCTTCGGGTATCCGGCGCCAGGAGCCGATATGAACTTCATAGACCGATACGGGAGACCGGTCGGCCGGTCTTTTTCTGCGCTCGGCCATCCAGGTGTCGTCCGCCCAGGTATAATCCAAATCCCAGACGATGGAAGCGGTTTGGGGCGCCAGCTCAAAATATCGCCCGAACGGATCGGTTTTTTCGACCTGATACCCGTTATGCATGGATTCGATATGGTATTTGTAAACCGTTCCGTGTTCAAGGTCCGGAACCCATCCTGTCCAGATGCCGGAGGATTCTGCAGGCTGCAACGGATGGCTGAATTTATCCCAGTTGTTGAAATTTCCGATGACAGATACCTGACGGGCATTGGGCGCCCATACGGCAAAATGCACACCCGGGAATTCGCCTTCGGACACGATATGCGCGCCCATTTTGTCGTAGAGCTGAAAGTGACTACCCTGATTGAAGAGGTAGATGTCATCGGCAGACAGCATGAAAAGGCCGTGGCCTGTGTTCGGAGCACGAGTATCGGTAATTTGGTTTTCATGGGATGGCATGCGTGATCTCCTTTCCAGAACGTCAATTGCCGGAATCGCCCAGCAGTTGCCGGATTCCGTACAGCGGAATTTCCACCCAGTCCGGACGGTTGTTCAATTCGTAGGACAGTTCGTAAACCACCTTTTCCAGAAGGAGCACCCTCAAAAGGACAGAAAGTTCATTGCGGCTGCAGGGAATGAACAGGTCCTGGCCGGCTTCCTTCAGGTAACTTTTCAGAAATTCGGCACTGACCCAGCGTTGCCAGAAAACCGTCCAGTGCGTCAGTTCCGGGATGAATTCAGGCGGAATTCCGTTTATCTGCCGACGCAGCAGGGCGGCGTGGCCGGCGTAATGGAAGGAGCGAAGCATCCCGGCCACATCCCGCAGGGCGGATCGCTTGATGCGCCGTTCTGTGATGGGGCGGGCCGGTTCACCCTCGAAATCGATGATGACGAAATCATTTCCGGTAAAGAGTACCTGGCCCAGGTGATAGTCACCGTGACAGCGGATGCGCAGGGCGCATATCCTGGTTTTGAGCAAATCCCGGAAACGGTTCATCAGTTCCTTTTCATGCTCCAGGACATACACCGCCAGCGGGCGGAGACCTTCGGGCAACCGGTTGAACTGCCGTCGCAACAGCGGCAGGGTTTTCCCGATCTGCGTGCGCAATGACTGGTAAAGTGCACGCTGATAAAGCTTGGAAAACGCTTCCGGCCGGAATTCCGGCTGGTTTTGCACCGATGCCAGGCATCGATGCATTTCGGCGGTGCGTCGTCCCAAAAGTCGGGCGGATTCCAAATAAAATCCGATTAGCCCGACGGCCACGTCGTTTGGCGCCGTGTCGAGCAGGTCAACGGGAAAAGCATCGGGCAGAACCGGAAGGGGTCGCCCCATGGCCGCTTCGAAGTAATGCTCCAAATGGTTCAGGGTATAATGCCAGGCATCACCCTGGTTGGCTACAAATCCCTGAAGTATCGCGATGGTCATCGGTTCATCCTGGTTCAATCGAAGTTCGATCGCACCGGCGGTGGGTGCGCAGTACGGAAATCGATTGTCGGTCAGCAACCGGCCGATTTCAAGGTCAGGATTGATCCCTGGCGCGAGCTTGCGGATGAGTTTGAGGATCAGTCTGTCACCGAATTGAATCGACGTGTTGCTCTGCTCGGCCTGCATGATCGTGGGAGACGGAAGGACTTGTCCTTTTTTGAACAATGAGCCGAAGGCACGCGTGGTGAAACTTCGTATCTGGCCGTGGTGCCCGTGGATGACCCGTTTGCGGATCAGGATTTCCAGCAGGACTTCTCCGAATGTGGCATCTGCCAGTGCATCGACCAGCAGAAGGACCGGGAATTTATTTCTGAGCCTGAGTCTGGCAATAACGGCACCGGGATGTTCCTGAATCAGCCGGTCGGATTGATCTGGCTGAACCAGTGTCATGGGAATGCAATACAGTTCGGTATCACCGGAAAGGTAGTCCACCCGCACCAGAACAATGGTCCAGCGACAGGAATTTTTGGTCAGGGGAAACTGGTCCACGATGATGGCCTGCTTGAGTGGCCGCGCTTTGCCAGCGAACCAACGGCTTCTGGTGAGAAAGCCGGGGAGAATCTCCTCCAGCCGCGAATTGGCCTTGCCGGCATAAAAATCGTCTTCTTCACAATCCGCCACCACCATTGGGATTTCTGTGTCCCCGGTTTGCGGTAATGTTCCATCGTCAATCGTCTGCGGTGGTGTCAGGTAAAACCAGTAAAAACTGTGGGGTCCGAGCGAGAGGAAGTAAGGGGCTGACTGAACAGGCGGAAACGGGGTTCTGCCAAAAAGTTCCACCGGGACCATTCCCAGGTATGCGGACAGATCCAGTTGCACATGCTGAACAAACCGGGACAAGTTGCAGACGATCAAAAGCCTTTCGTTCCGGTAGCGGCGGATGAATGCCAGGATGCGGTGGTTGTCGGGTGTCAGAAATTCGATCGAGCCGCGGGAAAAGGCCTTGAACCGTTTTCTCAGCGCGATCAGGCGTTTCATCCACCACAGCGCGGAATGCGGGTTGGCCTGCTGTACCTCGATGTTAATCACCTCATAGTGGTATTCCGGAGAGATGATCACCGGCAGAAACAGCTTCTGGGGGTTGGCATGTGAAAAGCCGGCGTTGCGGTCTGCACTCCATTGCATCGGTGCACGCACACCGTCCCGGTCGCCAAGATAGACATTGTCACCCATGCCGATTTCATCACCGTAGTAAATCACCGGTGAACCCGGCAGGGAGAACAGCAGGGCGTTGGCCAGTTCGGTGCGGCGACGGTGATTGCCCAGCAGGGGAAAAAGACGGCGCCGGATTCCGAGATTGATCCGCATTCGGGGATCTTTTGCATACACCCGGTACATGTAATCCCGTTCTTCGTCCGTAACCATTTCCAGGGTCAATTCATCGTGATTGCGAAGAAAGATCGCCCACTGGCAGTTTTCCGGAATGGCCGGGGTCTGATCCAGGATGTCCAAGACCGGAAAACGGTCCTCCATGTGCATGGCCATGAACAGTCTGGGCATAAGCGGAAAGTGGAACGCCATATGGCATTCATCCCCGTCACCGAAATAGACCACGGCATCCTCGGGCCACTGGTTCGCCTCGCCAAGGAGCATGCGGTCTTTGAATCGGGCATCCATATGCGCCCGCATGTCTTTCAGGAAATGATGTGTTTCCGGAAGGTTCTCGCAGTTGGTATTTTCTCGTTCAAAAAGGTAGGGGATGGCATCCAGCCGCAGCCCGTCAACGCCCATTTCATACCAGAAATCCAGGGTAGCCATGACCGCCTCCCGCACGTGGGGATTGTCAAAGTTGAGGTCTGGCTGATGGGAGTAAAAGCGGTGCCAGTAGTACGCTCCGGCCACGGGATCCCATGTCCAGTTGGACGTTTCGAAGTCCTGAAAAATGATCCGTGCGTCCGCGTAGCGTTGCGTTGAGTCGCTCCAGACATACCAGTCGCGCCAGGAACTGCCGGGTTTGGCACGGCGGGCGCGCTGGAACCAGGCATGCTGATCGGACGTGTGGTTGACCACCAGTTCGGTGATCACCCGCAACCCACGGCGGTGCGCTTCTCCCAGAAATTTTTTGAAATCCCGCAGGGTGCCGTACGCAGGATGAATGCTGCGAAAGTCGGAGATATCGTAACCGTCGTCTCGAAGGGGGCTTGGGCAAAAGGGCATCAGCCAGATAGCGGAAATGCCCAGGTCCTGAAGGTAGTCGAGTTTTTGGGTCAGTCCCTTGAAATCTCCAACACCGTCATCATCACTGTCGAAAAAACTTTTGACATGCAACTGATAGATGACGGCATCTTTGAACCAGAGGGGATCGTTGCCCATGCCAGTGATTTCTTCGACGATTTTGGTCATTGTTTTTCCTTTTTCGGGAAACGCAACTCGTGGCTTGTTGGCTTCTGGGAGCAGGTTGCCGGAAGCAGATACCTATAGTCTTGAGTCTTCAGCTACCCAAATACCGGCTACATGAAGTAGTCGAAATCGTGTTCGGTTCGAATCTTTTTCCGGACTCTGAAGATATGGGCCGGCATGATCTGTGGGTTGAGCGCCACGAAATTGCGCTGGGGTTGCCAGATGTAGCGAGCATCGCTCAGCAGATCGTGAACCTGAAAGGACTTGTCGAGGTCAAGTCCCAGTTCAGCTAACGGCAGGGTGACCCAGCCAGCATGGGTGTGATGCGGATCCAGGTTCACCACGGTCAGAATGATATTGGACAAATCTGCCGTATGTTTACTGTAGCAAATCAACTGCTCGTTGTCGACCGGATGAAAACGCAGGCTGCGATCTGTATGAAGCGCCGGGTTTTCCCGACGGATCCGGTTGACGCGTGCGATTATATCTTTGATGCTGTCGGGAGAATCAATATCCCAGTTCCGGATTTCGTATTTTTCTGATTTCAGATATTCCTCACTGTCGGGTTGACGTGACCGGTTTTCATACAGCTCAAAGGCTGGACCATAAATGCCGTAATTCGCACCCAGGGTTGCCGCCAGAATCAATCGTGCAATGAATGCCGGCGGTCCGCCGGTTTGAAGATACGTGGTCAGAATGTCCGGCGTGTTCGGCCACAAGTTGGGACGAAAGAATTCAACCACTTCCGTTTGGGTGAGTTCGGTGAAATATTTTCGGATTTCCCATGCGGTATTCCGCCAGGCAAAATACGTATAGGACTGGCTGAATCCCAGTTTGGCCAGACGGTACATGGCCTTGGGCCGGGTAAATGCTTCTGCCAGAAAAATCACCTCGGGGTGAGATCGTTTCACTTCACCAATGAGCCATTCCCAGAAAATGAACGGTTTGGTGTGAGGATTGTCCACCCGGAAAATGCGGATGCCCTGTTCGATCCAGAACAGGACGACCCGATGGAGTTCCTCCATGAGCGTACGGCGTTCTGCACATTCGAAATCAAGCGGATAGATATCCTGATATTTTTTCGGTGGGTTTTCGGCATACTGAATCGATCCGTCCGGGCGCATCCGAAACCATTCCGGGTGCTCCCGAACATAGGGATGGTCGGGGCTGCACTGAAACGCCAGGTCCATTGCAACATCAAGACCCAGTGATTCGGCCCGACTGAGAAATTTTTGAAAATCTTCAAACGTGCCCAATTCCGGATGGATCGCCATGTGCCCTCCCCCGGCAGCACCGATGGCCCAGGGGCTGCCGGGGTCTCCCGGCTCACAAACCGGAGCATTGTTCTGGCCCTTGCGGTGGGTGATCCCGATGGGATGGATCGGTGGCAGATACAGCACATCAAAGCCCATCTCGGCCACATACGGCAGCCTGGCTTCGCAGTCGGCAAACGTGCCGTGCGTTCCCGGCGTCGGGCTGCAGGAGCGGGGAAACATTTCATACCACGCACTGAAACGGGCCTTCACCGGCTCGACAACCACCTCAAGGGATCTGGAATAAAATGTCATCCGGGTGCGATCCGGCACACACTGCGACATATGGGTTAAAAGCTTCGGGTTAATCGCCAGTTTTGCTCTGGCAGTCTGGCTTCTGTCGGAACGCAGGGCGGATGCACAGGCAGTGAGCAGGGCCTGCTGTGTTTCCGGAGCCCAAGTCAGATTTTTTTCGATAATCTCGGCCCCAATGAGCAGATTCAGGGTAATGTCCTGGCCGGCTTCAATGCGCTTGGCCAAATCCCGTTGCCAGCTTTTAAATATATCCAGCCAGGCGCAGACCGTGTAGCGATACCGGCCGAGTTCCGTGACCTTGAATGAGGCCTTCCATCTGTCATTGGGAAAACTTTCCAGGAAAACAGCCCGCCATCGGGAGTCACGTTCATGGCGGAACAGCAACAGACCTGAAATGGCATCATGGCCGTCTGTCAGGATATCGGCGCGCACCTTGACCTTTTCACCGGGTGTCCGTTTGATGGGAAACTGTCCACCGTCGATTTGCGGCTGGACCCGGTCGATGATCACCCGTTGCATCCATTTGTTTTCCGACATGTTTTTCCTCCAGATTCAGTTTTGGTCGCAATTCATAATCAGTTGAGTCGGCGTGGCGTTTCCGCCAGTGTCCGTTGCGAAATAAACGGTGCGATGGGGAAACGGTATTTCGATTCTGGGTTTCGATGCCGTATCGGGATTTGAGTAATGATTATTGAGATTCCGCCATATCCGACAACTCATGGCTGTTAATCGTTGCGAGGAAAATCCGAGATTTTTTTATTGACATTTATATCAAAATGAATGAATTATTTCAATTATTATCTTAAATGTAATAATAATTACAGAAAGCAGGTGTAATGAACGATACCGTCGCCCTTCTTCCCGCTCCCCAAACACCACTGACGCGGCGACAAATCAAGCTGGCCGAATATATCCTGCAACATACCGATGACGCGGTGTTCATGACCGCGGCCCAGTTGGCAAAAGCGTCCGGTGTATCGGATGCCACCGTCATACGCCTTGCTCAGGCACTGGGTTTTGCGGGGTTCCCGGAAATGAAACAACATCTCCGCACTTTCCTGGTAACCCGACTTGACACAATTTCACGGTTGAAGCGAACCTCCAGCCATATTGAAAGCGTGGATGAGCTGATCTCCTCGGTGGTTCAACAGGATGCCAAAAACCTGATGGAAATTTCGGAGCATTTGGATGTTGACAGCATCGCCGGTGTTGCCCGTATTCTGAAAGATGTCGAGGATATCAGCATTGTCGGACTGCGCTCGGCACACTCACTGGCTGTTTTTCTTTCGAGCACCCTCGGGTTTCTGGGTAAGCGGGTGAGACTGATCGTGCCGGGAACCGGTGAGTTGTGGCGGGAGGTCAGCAGCATATCTCGCGGCTCGGTTCTGGTTGCCATTTCCTTTCCGCGTTATACCCGTCTGACAATTGAGGTGGCCGAGGCCGCTCATGCTGCGGGCATTGTGGTTGTGAGTCTGACCGACTCGCCGTTTTCACCGCTCGCTCGTTTTTCGGATCACCTGCTGGCCGTGCGATGCCGTATCGACTCCTTTATCGAGTCCTATGTATCGATTCTCAGCCTGATGAATGCGCTGGTAACCGCCATTGCATTTATGGAAGGAGAAAAAGCCCTGAAACAGCTCAGGCGGATGGAGCAGTTGTGGGATGAAAAGAACATCTACTACCAGATGGAAAAACGGCATATGCCGACCTGGGCAGTCGATGCCCGATCCGGAAATGCGATTTCATCCAGAAACAAACCTGACATGAAACCCGTTAATAAGGAATGAATCATATGGATACCCGGCATGATTTGTATCCCATCTTCAACCCGGCTGCCGTGGCGATCGTTGGGGCCTCCGAAGTCCCTGGAAAAGCTGCGGAACGCAGAACCCGCAGCCTGATTGAAGGCAGCTACCCGGGTCGGATTTATCTCATCAATCCCAAACGCGACAGGCTTTTCGGATTGGATGCATATTCGTCTCTGACAGATGTGGAAGGCCCATTGGACCTGGTTATGATTGTCATTCCAGGCAAACTGATACCCAGGGCGGTCCAGGATGCTGCCGAAAAAGGGGCCAAAGGCGTTGTCATCATTACAGCCGGTTTTGGGGAAACCGGTGCAGAGGGTAAACAGATCGAAGATCAGATCATGGCCATCGCCAACCGTTACGGGATTCAAGTCATCGGACCCAATTGTTCAGGCATGTATTCGGCTTCCGGACCGATAAATTTGCTGGGCATTCCAATGATTCAACCCGGACATCTATCTGTCCTGGCACAAAGCGGAAACATCATTGACTCACTGACCCATTATGCACGGAGACGGGGAAGGGGATTTTCACGAATCATATCTTCCGGAAACGCCATCGGGGTACCGTTTCATCAATATGTCGATTTTCTGATGGAAGATCACCAGACCCGGGTCATCCTGCTGTATCTGGAAAGCATTAAACAGGGAGATGCGCTGATCCAGGTCTGTCGAAAAGCGACGCATATCAAGCCGATCATCGCCCTCAAGGTGGGCAATACAAACGCCGGCCGAAGAGCCAGCGCATCTCATACGGGTGCGCTTGCCGCTGACGATCGAATCGTGGATGCCGCTTTTGAACAGGCGGGGATCATCCGTGTTACAAATATTGACGAAATGTTCGATCTGGCCGAAGCCTTTCTGGATTGTCCAATACCAAAAGGCAACCGCGTGGCCATACTTTCAGAGGGCGGTGGGGATAACGCAGTGGCCGCAGACAATGCCGAAAGACATGGGCTTGATGTGCCGGTATTGACGGCGGATACGCAGAAGCGCATCCGACCCTATCTGCTGGCCGGAATGCCCGCCCACAATCCGGTTGATTATGGCGGTACGGCCGAGGAAAAGCCTTCTGTGATTGCTGCCTGTGTGGAGGCAGTCATGGATGCTGATGACGTGGACATGGTCTATCTTACCGGGTTTTTTGGTGGATTCAGGGACATCATTGCGCCACATGTCGGTCCGCTGGAGACCGAGACTTCCCGAAAGCTGGTGGAGCTGGTCAGCCGGTTTAAAAAACCGCTGGTGGTCCACACCAGCTTTGCGATGGAGGACTACGAAGCGATAAACGTGTTAAGACAGGGCGGAATTCCGGTTCATGTCAGTTCGGAACGTGCCGCTCAGTCTCTGTCATCACTGGCGTGTCAGTATACCAACACCATCAGGTCCGAAGCGGTCAAACCGGTCAAGTCAGATAAACATCGACGACGCAAGGTGCTAAAGATTGCCGAGGTGGCACGTAAACAGGGGCGCAGAAACCTGCTCGAAACCGAGTCCCTTGAAATCCTCCGGCTTTATGGGTTGCATCTGCCTTCGACCGCTTTCGCGGATTCTCCAGCCGAGGTTGTCCTGGAGGCGCGAAGACTGGGCTTTCCAGTCGCAATCAAAGTGGTATCCCCGGACATTCTTCATAAATCGGATGTAGGGGGCGTCAAACTGAATCTGACCAGCGCCACCGCGGTAAAAGATGCTGCCCGGGATATTCTCAGGCTGGTAGGCGTGGCATCCCCGATGGCCCGGATTGAGGGATTTTTGGTAACACCCATGGCGCCACCGGGTCAGGAGTGTATTTTTGGCATTTTTCAGGACCCGGGATTCGGGCCGGTGGTCATGTTCGGGCTCGGTGGCATTTTTGTCGAAGTACTCAAGGATGTGACCTTTGGCGTGGCCCCCCTGAGTTCAGGCGATGTCGAGCGCATGATTCACGCCATTCGAGGCTATCCCCTGCTCAAGGGCTTTCGCGGACAAAGTGAAACGGATATCGGGGCCATCCATCATTTGATCGAATGTCTGTCACGGATCGCTGTTGAAAACCCGGACCTGGCAGAAGTGGATCTCAACCCGGTTATTGTTCACGCTGATGGCATCAGTGTGGTGGATGCCCGCATCATACTGACCCATTAATGGAGGCATGGCACCATGGAATTTGAAACCGTGATTTATCACAAAAAAGATCAGGTAGCTGTTATCACGCTGAACCGGCCCAGCGTCCTGAATGCCATGAACAAACAGCTTTGGTTGGACCTTCGAAATGCCTTACATGAAGCAGCTATGGACGATGACGTACGGGCTGTGGTTCTCACCGGCCAAGGACGGGCCTTCTCCACCGGGGCCGATCTGAAAGATTCCCGGGACCGTACCATCCATCAATATCGTGATTATCTGAATCACCTGCAGGAGACTTCACGACTGATCATCCGTTTCGAAAAACCGACCATCGCTGCCGTAAACGGTTACGCGCTGGGGTCAGGATACGAGCTGGCACTGGCTTGCGATTTGCGCATTGCTGGTGAAGGAACACGGTTTGGCTCTCCTGAAGCGAAGGTGTCTTCATCCGTTACGGGTGGGGCCTTACGCCTGCTTCCGCTACTGGTCGGGCCCGGAAAAGCCAAGGAGCTTTTCTTTACCAGTGGCATGATCGACGGACGAGAGGCCCTGCGTATCGGGCTGGTAAATCAGGTCGTGGCTGACGACTGTCTTATGGAAGCTGCCATGGACATGGCCAGAAAGATTGTTCCCAACTCGGCATTTTCGATCCGGCTGATCAAAAAAGGCATCGACATGGCACCGGAGGTCAGCCTGGATGCCCTGATGAATTATGAAATCGAGGCCTGTCTGGCCACTGTGTCATCACCCGAGCGCCAGAAGGCATTAGAAGACTTTCAGACCCGCAAGGTAAAAACAGAATGACCTTTTGACAACCGAAACCCACACAACAAAGGAGGGACAGAACATGAAACGGTACTTCAAGAGCTTTGGCATTTTCACCGTAATCGCTGTATTTGCGGCTGTCGGTCTGCTGGGGATTGATGGAAATCAGGCATCGGCCGCCATGAAGTTTGTCACCATCGGCACCGGCGGTATCACCGGTGTGTACTACCCAACTGGCGGAGCCATTGCCAAGATTGTGAACACCAAGAAGGATGAGTACAACATTCGCTGCACCGTGGAGGCCACCGGCGGTTCGGTTTTCAACGTCAACGCCATCCTGAAGAGTGATCTGGACTTCGGGGTTGTTCAGTCCGACCGTCAGTATCAGGCGGTCAATGGCCTGGCGGAGTGGAAGGACAGCGGACCACAGAAGGATCTTCGGGCTGTGTTTTCCATCCATCCGGAGACGTTTTTTATCGTGGCCTCCGAATCGAGCGGTATCAAGACGTTCACCGATCTGAAAGGCAAGCGGGTGGCTGTCGGAAATCCGGGATCCGGGCAGCGCCAGAATTTTATCGACATCCTTACTGAATACGGCATGAGCCATGCTGATTTTGCCAAAGCCGAGGATCTGAAGCCGGCCGAGTCTCCCAAAATGCTCCAGGACGGCCGAATTGACGCGTTCATCTATACGGTGGGAAATCCCGCCGGCATGATCAAGGAAGCCACTGCCGGTCGGGAAAAAGTACGTCTGATCCCGATCGACGATGCCCAGCTCACAACCCTGGTCAAAAAATACCCGTACTATGTAAAGGCAAAGATTCCCGTGGCGTTTTATGAGCAGGCAGTCAACAAGGAGGATGTGCCCACATTTGCGGTGAATGCGACCTTTGTGACACGGGCAGACATGCCTGATGATGTGGTATACGCCATTACCAAAGAGGTGTTTGATAACCTGGAGGATTTCAAGAAACTGCACGAGGCCTTTTCCGGTCTGAATAAACAGGAAATGATACTTGGGTTAAGCGCACCCATTCATCCCGGTGCCATGAAGTACTTCAAAGAGGCCGGTTTGATGAAGTAGACGCCAAGAGCCTGTTTGAAAACCCTGTGCGAGGAATCCATGAGCAGCAAGCAGAACAGCACGTCAAGCACAGCCCCAACACCGAACCAAGGGAATGGCATCTCCCGGGCGCAGCGGATCGTTGAAGAAGTTGAAGTCGGGGGGCGCAATCCCGAAGGCTGGCAGCGCTGGGTCATACCGGTGGTGGCCTTCACCTGGTCCTGCTTCCAGTTTCTTCTGCCCAAGGTGATTCTTCTGGAAACCGTCTCGGTGCGAGCCATCCACCTGGCCTTTGCCATTTCGCTGGTGTACCTGAGCTATCCGCTGCTTGGCAGACGTCAGCTCAAAGGACCGCTTCGGTTTCTCACCCGCCGCCGCAGGATCGTCTGGTTTGACTTCCTGCTGGCCGGGGCTGCCGCCGTTTCCGCGCTTTACATTGTTCTGGACTATCAGGGTCTGGCCGACAGGCAGGGGTCCCCCCTGACCCGGGATATTGTTTTTGGCATCATACTCATCGTGCTGCTGCTGGAAGCGGCCCGGCGCTCGCTGGGCCCGGCCTTGGCCTGCCTGGCAACCATCTTCATCCTGTATTCATTTTACGGGCCTTACATGCCCGATGTGATTGCGTTCAAAGGCGTGTCCCTCAGCCGGTTCATCGGCCAGGAGACCATGTCCACCGAGGGTATCTACGGCATTCCGCTGGATGTGTCTTCAACCATTGTGTTCATGTTCGTGCTTTTCGGATCAATTATGGACAAGGCCGGAGGGGGAGAGTATTTCGTCAAAATCGCTTTCAGTCTCTTGGGCTCCTTCCGGGGGGGACCCGCCAAGGCAGCGGTGGTGGCATCCGGCTTGAGCGGCATGGTATCCGGGTCTTCGGTTGCCAACGTGGTCACCACCGGAACATTCACCATCCCGCTGATGAAATCGGTCGGCTATCCCGCGACCAAGGCGGCGGCGATTGAGGTTGCCGCATCCACCAATGGCCAGTTGATGCCGCCCATCATGGGCGCTGCGGCCTTCATCATCGCAGAATACTGTAATATGGCCTATATCGATGTCGTCAAGGCCGCCTTTGTGCCGGCTGTCATCAGTTACTGCGCCCTGTTTTACATCACCCATCTGGAAGCCGGAAAGCTCGGGTTGCGGGGTGTCCCCCGCGCGGAGTTGCCCCCTTTCTGGCCGACATTGATTTCGGGCATGCATTTCCTGGTTCCACTTGCCGTCATCATCTGGCAGTTGATGGTTCTCAGGCATAGCCCGGAGCTTTCGGCGTTCAATGCCATCCTGATGCTGGGAGCCCTCATCCTGATTCGGGAACCGATCCTGTCGCTGCGGCGGGGGGAAAGTGTGGTCAGCGGGCTGAATAAGGCACTGGTCATTCTCTGGCAATCGTTTGTTGCCGGAGGCCGCAACATGATGGGCATTGGCGTGGCTGTCGCTGCGGCAGGCATCATTGTCGGCGTGGTAACCATGGGTCTTGGCGGACTCATTACCGAAGTGGTGGCCATCATCTCGGGTGGTAACCTCATCGTGCTGTTGATCATCACGGCCATTGCCTGCCTGCTGCTTGGCATGGGGCTTCCCACCACGGCCAACTATATCGTCATGGCTTCTTTGACCGCCCCCATCATTGTGACGCTGGCGCCTGATTTGGGTCTGGAGGTGCATCTGATCACGGCGCACCTGTTCGTTTTCTTTTTCGGCATTCTGGCCGATGATACCCCGCCGGTGGGACTGGCCGCATTTGCAGCCTCGGCTATTGCCAAGAGCCCGCCAATTGCCACCGGAGTGCAGGGATTCATGTACGACATCCGTACCGCCATTTTGCCGTTCATGTTCATTTTCAACGAGCGCCTGTTACTGATAGGCGTCGACTCATGGCCTCTGGCCGTCTGGATATTCGTGACCGGATGCATTGCCATGTTCGCCTTTGCCTGCGCCACCCAGGGGTTTTTCATCGCCCGCAACAGATGGTACGAGGGCATTATTTTTCTGGGGATTACCTTTACCATCCTCAATCCCTTTGCCGTCGGCGATCTGCTGCACATCAACAACCCGGAGATTGTAAAAATTATCGGCATCGCTATTTTTGGATGTATCTGGCTGTTACAGCGTCCCCGGCGGCGGGCTGTCGATGTGGCGTGGGCTCAAACCCGCTGAAACGTGCGCGGGGGATGCATTGAAAACCAGTAAAGAAAGGAGATAATTATGGGAATTTTGGACCGGTTCTTTGGCAAGGGTAAGGATTATCCACCGCTTGAACCCGATTGTGAAGCGGCCAGGAAAATCGAAAAGGTCAGGAAAGAACTGGAAACTCTGGCAAAGGATGTGAAAGATCCGCTGGAGGTGATTCCGGGTACAGAGACAAGCTATGTTTTCATTGGGAAGCCACCCCGAAAATATGGTATGGCCTTCATTCAAAATGGGCAGGTCTTGAATTTGCAATCATTTGCTCAGAAAAAAAAGCTTTCTGAAACAGATGTGGCAAAGCTCAGCAATCGTTTGACCGATGTTTACAGTCAGAATCAGTCCTCACAACGTTACTCGACCCAGATTGGCGACCGTCCGATTGTGGTCAATCCTTCGGGTTCGCTGAAACAGGCGCTTGACGGTCTGTTGGGTGCTGAAGCAAAGGTATGATCATGGAACCCGAACATACACGGGGCAATGCGACCGCATTGCCCCAAAACGTGTTGAAAGGTTCTTCGATGGTTTTTAAAAGGCGGCCGTCCCGTTATTTTAACGTGTCTGCGATATCATTGTCCATGACATACATGCAGACTTCTCTTGCACCCCTCTGGGTGTACCGGAAATTATTGCACAGGTTGGTGATCAGAAATGTCAAGCCGGGTGGAAAGCCCGGTCATGCGGATTCCCAACGCGTCTACTGCAAAATAACACAGAAGGCTTCTGGCATGAACGGTCCGACGATTCTTTCCGGCAGCCAGCACCTCTTCCCGCGTCATACCAAGCAAATCGCCAATCCGCTGAATGATCGTCTCCAGATTAGGATATTTGTTCCGAAGATGATGTTTCCGGTTCAGGGATTCCGTTGCATGAGCCCGTACCGCCTCAACGAAATCACCGTCTCCCGGAATCCGTTCGCCCCCCCTTGGCAAGGGCGTTCTCCCGGCAATGCTGCCTGACCGCAGACCACCCCCCTGTGCTTCTATAGCTTTCAAGATAAAGATTATGGGTGCGTTATCGGTCGGGGATGGCCGAAAAGGCCTGTCCCCTCCCTGCTGCCTTCCCAAAATCATTATCTTAAAAGCTTATATAGACTGCCTGCTTTGCGAGGAGGAGATGGTTTATTGGGTTTTATATCCCATGGGGAGCTTCTTGAAACGCCCGCCATGGATGATGGGATCACCCTTGTAGCCCAGGGCTTTGAAGTCGATGTAATCCGTCGTCCCGATCAGGTGGCTGACGTCCCGGCCTTTGGAGGCCATGAAGCTGAAGTCGGTCCCTTTTTGGGCGATTGTTTTGAAGTCCACGTCCCGGCTGTCCTGATGGCAGCGATTGCAGGTGCGTTCGCCTTTCAGGCTTTCATGGCATTGCACGCAGGACAGCGCCATGTCGGCCGGCATGACCTCGTGCTCGATCCCCCAGTGCATGCGGGTATCCAGCCACTTGTACTTGCCGCTGTACGGCAGGTGGGCCGCCTGCATACCGGTGGTGATGGCTTTCTGCCAGTCTGCGTGCTTCCAGTAGGCCGTCGTGTCCTCCTTGTTTTTGGGAAACAGGTGCGGCACGATCAGATGGCGGTGTTCGATGTCAACCGTCATGGTACCCTGCATGATTTTAAATGGAGAGATCTTGGAACCGGGATCCTTGATCGAACCCACCGGTTCGGTGATGTTGACGTAGGGCGCGTCGATATCGACCTTGTCTCCCAGGAGTACGCGCTTCATGGATCCGTTGTACCAGGTATAGATCGGCTTGGCCGATTCCTTCCAGACAAACTCCCCCTTCATCCAGTTGTAGTCATCCATGCCATACTTGTCCTTTTGGGGCTTGCGGTTTTTGTCGCCGGCCTTGGACCAGTCCCAGGAAACGACCGTCGGCTTGCATTTGGCGTACACCGGCGAGTGGCAGGTGTTGCAGGCGATGGTTTCGCTGTGTTTGTTCAGGTGTGGGTCCAGCAGACTGTCGCAGGAGTGCGGCTGCTTGCCGTGGCAGTCCTCGCAACTGAAACCGCCTTCGGATACGGGCACAGATGTGCTGCGACCGCTAATTTTATGGTTGCGGGTGCGGTGGCATTCCGAGCACTGGAAGTCGTAACCGCCCATGTGGATGTCACAACTGCGCTCGGGGTCGAGGAGTTGGCGGGACATATCCGCGTGCTTGACAGCCTCACCACCACCGCCGTTGAAATGGCAGTCTCCGCAGGTCTTGCGGCTGGTGCGGCCCACGCTCTTGGCCACCTGCACCAGATCCACCTTGGGATCAGGCATGCCGGCCTCGGTCGGCACTTTACTGTAGGTACCGGTCCGGTCATGACAGATCAGGCAGTCAATTTTGGTCATATCGGTAAAATCAAACGTTGCGTCTCTGTATCCGTATCCTGCGTGACAGCTTGTGCAACGAGCCTCGTTGCTATGGATGCTGATTCAGAAATTGTTCACGGCAGTGGTGGCCTTGCCGTGCTCGACATGTTTGCTGCGGTTAAGGGTGTAGGGCGACGGTCCTTTCCACAGCCAGTGGGCGGTTTTAAGCATGTCTTCACCGGCAGCCTTGTGGCAGCGCAGACATTCCTGGGTCACTTCGGTCGGCTGCGGCTTGTCTGAAAGCTTCACCAGTTCCTTATGGTCCGGCACGTTCTTGTTGTGGCATCCCAGGCAGTCGGTCGGGCCTTTCTGCATTTCCTGGTGGCAACCCGTGCACTGCTGATGAAAAGCGGCTTTCAGGCCGATACGCTCGGGCTGGTCCGGACGGAATGCCTCCTGGTGGCAGGCCGAGCAGCGCGTGGTCTCCTTGGCGCCTTCGTCCAGGGGCCGTCGATGATGGCAAAGCGCGCAGTCCTTGATCTGGGCCGCGTGTTTGTTGTGTTTGAATCGTACCGGACTGTAGAGGTCCTCACTTTTTTTGATAATGGGGCTGTCAAGCAGGAAATAGCTGCTGGCGGTGTCTTTGATTCCCAGGCCCATCTCCCGCAGTCGCATCTGCCGGCACAACTGACACTCGTCCATGACGGCCTCGATGAATGGGACCAGTTCCTGGGACCGCTTCTTGGCGGCCTCCTGATCCGGGGCAATCCATGCCGGATCGGGTTTATGAACCGGCGCGGCTCCCTCAGTGGCCGCGATCGCCTCCGGGAGCGATGACGGGCCGCCGAACAAAAATCCGACCAGTCCGCCGAACACCGCCAGAATGGCAATGGCGCCTGACAACCGCTTGAATATGCGGGTCAGACGGATTCCTCCTGTATGGGTCATGGGGTCACCTCCTGTCCGGGTCTATTCAGGACCGGTAAATATGTTACAAAAAAGCGGTAGAGAAACATCAGGGCTGCGATGAACCCGACGGTGATCAGCACTTCTGTGATCGAGGGGAAGTAATTGTTTTCGCTGACCGGCGGGCGATAGCCGACGACGAACACATTAATCCGGTTGAGCAGCACCCCGCCGACGATCAGCGTGCAGGCGGTGAACAGCCAGCGGCGCGAGCGGCGCACCACGGGTGACAGCAGCATAATCCAGGGCACGATGACGCCAAGGAGCATCTCCACCAGGAAGGAATTGGTCTGGGCCGTCCCGTCCAGGAGATAGACGTAGGTCTTGCGGATCGCCATGTCTCCCACTTTCAGCGCCAGGTAGGTTCCCAGCAGAAAGACGGTGATGCGCATCAAGCGCGAGAGGAGAGGCATTTCCGGGTCGAGTCTCAGCGACGTGGTGGCGAGCGTGGTTTCGAACACCACCATGGGGTAGCCGATGGCGATGGCCGAACTCAGAAACAGCAATGGCAGAATGGGTGTGTACCAGAGCGGATGCAGCTTGGTGGGGGCGATCAGCATCAATGACCCGAGGCTTGACTGGTGCATGCAGGAAAGAACGACACCGGCAATGATGAAGAACCACATGAGCCTGGAAAGAATCTTGTCGGCCAGAGCGAGCAGGGTTTCAGCCATCCCGTTCAGGGCCGCAAGCGGCCCGGGCAGGTTCACCCGCCCCTTGAATCGCTCCACCACGATGGGAACGAATTCGATGTAGAGCACGTTCACATAGAACATGACGCACATGGCGACTTCAAACAGGACCGAATGCGGATTCCAGTAGATCATGGGCTTCCAGATGGCCCAGGAGCGGCCGATGTCCACGATCAAACCCAGAACGACGAACGTGTAGCCCAGCATGGCGGTCAGAAGGGCCGGCCGGATGACAGGCTCGTAATAGTGCTTGCCGAGGATGTGCGCCAGAAACGCCGTGGTGAATCCGCCGGCGGCCAGCGCCACACCCGATGCGACATCGACACCGATCCAGATTCCCCAGGGTCGGGCGGTGCTCAGGTTGGATACATAGCCGATGCCGGCGATGAACCGCGCCAGAATGGCTATGGCGCCGGCGCCCATTAAAACCACCAGCACGAGCACGCCGGGGGTCCAGAACGACGCCCGGATCGGGTTGGGGTGAGCGATCATGAGTGTCCTCCTTTGTTATGGGGTTCTATGTCGGCATGGGGTTTCCGGTCGCTTTTGTCGCGGAAAGCCCACATGATACCGCCCAGCATGCCGAAAAGCACGATCGGTGACCACAGGTAGCTGAACAGGGAGCTTTGGACCGTCTCGGCAAGCTGGTTCAGCGGCCGGTTGGGCACATTGATGAATCCGACGCGGTCGAAGGGCACGCCGGAGATATACAGCCAGGAGGTACCGCCTGCCTCATGCTCACCGTAAATGTGATTGACATAGCTGCCGGGGTCGCTTTGAATCCGCTTTTTGGCGACCTTGAGCAGGGTGTTGCGGCGGCCGAAGGTGATGGCCTCCACTGGACAGATGGCAGCGCAACCCGGTGGCTTGCCCTCCGTTTCAACCCGTTCATAGCAGAAGGTGCACTTCATCACGCGCGGGGTGATCGGGTCCCGGTATTCATAGGCAGGGATCTCGAACGGACAGGCCACCATGCAGTAGCGGCAGCCGATGCACTTGCTCACATCGTAGTGCACGGCGCCGTTTTCCTTCTTGGTCAGAGCGCCCACGATGCACGCCGAAGCACAGGCGGGATCCTGACAGTGCATGCACTGGACCTTGGTAAAGGTGGGGACGAGATTGTCGCGCGCGTCGCGCCGGCCCGGATAGTAGCGGTTGATCACCGTATAGGCGCGTTCGTCCGGCCGGCGTTTTTTATCCAGAACCGTCAGGTCGTCAAAGGGCTGAACCGGCTGGGGAAGACCATTCACCATCTGACAGCCCTGTTCACATTTGCGGCAGCCAATGCAGCGGGTCAAATCTACAAGGCATCCCAGTGGATCCGCAGGCGCTTTCGATTCCCAGGCATCGGCGGGTCGGGCGGCAACGGCGATACCTGCTCCCGCAGCCCCCGCAATCTTGAAAAATCCCCGTCGGTTCATTTCCATGTAAGGCCTCCTTTCATTTCCATGCATTTAATCGGGTTTACCCACTGTAGACAGCGAGGAACCGTTTTATATCGGATAAATTGATTTCGCTCATTTTCATATCTCCTTTTGAATGGGTTGAATAATCAGACGCCAACAGCTTTCCTGACTTAAGTGAATTTCCTGTTTTATCAGCCGGCTTGAAAATACTTTGAACAGTCGGTTGATATTGTTCAGTAGACCCGAATCATAAATTCGAAGCTCGATGGTTTGACCACGCGTCATCTCACGAAGGGTTTTTGAGATCGTCAGCATGGCGATTGGCTCAAATGCGTGTTTCAGATCGATCACCTGATAATCGGATGGTTTCATTTTACATATCCTCCAGCGGCGTTGATATGATAATGCAAAGCGAATGCCAGTGAATGAAACAAAATGAAAACCCGTTTATTCTCTAACAGACAAGGCGATTGACGGATCAAGTGCAAAAGATCTTTTGGCGTACCGTTAAAAACAGAACAAAATGTTAAAGCATATGTTCAAATTTTAACAGTTTGTTGATCCATTCCATCCTTCCTGGCAACCCCGCAAAAACTATTTTCAATTCATTCATCGGGCCTTTGTTGTGCCTAACCCCAGACAGGAGGTCTATACCATCTGCAATTTTTATCAGCGTCTGAAGAGAAGCATCTCGATGTATGGTGAGAGGCAATAAAACATGAATGGTTACCCAAAATCATTATCTTAAAAGCTATAGCGGGAAAAAAAGGTCATGGCTGGCTATGAGAAAATTATCAAACGATTAGAAGGCTTAAAGGACTGGTTCGTTGAGATCACTGTTACACGCAAAAGGATAACCTGACTGACATGGCGTGTAACAGTTCTCGATCCGAAAGAAGCAGGAGGCACTTCGAGGGCTTTGATGATTTTTATAATAATTCAAATTTTAAAGTACAGTTGCCTTCAAACTGATCAAAATTACAGGCTTTTTTAGCCATGAAGGCGTTTATCACACAACTTTTTAAAATAATCATTTCTGTTCAGGGTTCATTTGGCAACAAACGCGATCAATGGCTTGCTCCCCTCCGGAGCGGATTAACGTGACGCCGCCGCATTGTGTCAGGTATGCCCGAAAAACCGGGTAAACCGGGCCGACTTGATTACCTGCGGGACCGGCTTTTCCACGCTAATCCGCGATGATTCCCTACCGACTTGGTGTCATGGGGTCCGTACTATTTTTCCGACCAGTTGGGCTGACGTTTTTCCAGAAATGCAGATACCCCTTCCTTTGCATCGTCCGCGCTGCACAGACGGGCAAATGCTTCGTTCATATATTCAAAGGCCTTTTGGTAGTCCATATCTTCCGACGCATAGAATGATTTTTTGGCGATCTGAACCGCAATGGGGCTTTTTCGAGCCAGTGTTGTGGCCCAATCCTGCGTTTCTTTATCCAGGTCCTCCTTGGCGCATACCCTGTTGATCAGACCCAGTTCCAGAGCCCGGGATGCCGGAATCAACTCACCATAGAGCAAAAGTTCCAAAGATCGTTTTCTTCCGACGGATCGCGATATGGGAATGACCGGTCCGACACAGTTCAGCCCCACGTTGATGGCGGTCAAACCCATTTTGGCGTTGTCGGCTGCGATCGCCAGGTCACATGCGGCCATCAGTCCCGCGCCATTGGCTGCTGCAACACCATGAACCTGGGCAATCACCGGTTTTTTCATTTTACTGATGCCAGCGAGGGGCGATTCCATCAATTCGATCCAGTTCCGGTATTCCATTGTGGATTTGCCATACAGTTCATTGATGTCAATTCCGGCACAAAATGCCTTGCCACTGCCTTTGATTATGACCACGCGAACCCGTCTGTCCGCATCCATTTCCACAAGCGCCTGATAGAGTTCTGTTGCCATCTGGGTTGTAAATGTATTGAGCTGACCGGGGCGGTTGAGCGTAATGGTTCCCACATAATTATCACCAATTTCCGTTAAAACTGTCTGATATGTCATTTGAATTCCTTATCTGTTTGTTTCATCGTAACGTGTTGCAAGAATTTACATCGCTGAGGATGAACGCCAACTGTTTCATGATGGTTACCTTGTGCGCAGGCCTTCTATAGCTTTTCAGATAATGATTTTGGGAAGGCAGCAGGGAGGGGATAGACCTTTTGCAGCCATCCCCGACCGATAACGCAGCGAAATTATTTTTTCTGAAAGTCTATAGGCTACCATCGCCTCAGCCCGTTTAGCCTGATTCAATATGTTGCCGACTTTTCATAGTGCATCATAAACCGCTTCATCAAAGGTTGCAAGTGCCCCATCGCTTAGTACGATAACCGGTATGCCCAATATTTGTTGAATTTCATCAGCAATAGAAGCCGTCATATTTCCCATATCCTCCACGTCCACAACTTTATTTTCAGCCTTCAGATAAACGATCAGGCGCAGCGCTCCGGGTCCCAAACAGATTATCCGGTCCAGATCAGGTGCTGCCCGTATGTTCCGTCCGACCATAGCCGCAACGGTCCGTGTTTCAGCGAATGAAACAACCGTAGCCATGCCAGGACAGGCCATCCAGATCAGTAGAAGCCCATTTTTTTTCATATGGGTTATGCCTTCAGCCCTTTCAAGGTGATGATTATTCATTACTATTCAAATCGCTGGAATCGCGTGTGACCGTCATTCCGGCGAAAGCCGGAATCCAGAATAAAACACCTGGACTTATTGAAACGTTTTTTTTGTTGATAATCTGTTTAAAATTAAACATATTGTTTAAACAGTTGTTAAAAAATGGACAAAAAGGAATTGCTCGTGCCGGATCAGGAATTGAACCGATATTGGAAAACCGTAGTCGATACCATTCAGGATGGCGTAATGATCGTGGATGTGGGGGGTACGATCATCTCGGCCAATCAGGCGCTTGAACGGATTACCGGATATTCCAGGCAGGAATTGATCGGTAAGCCCTGCTCGATACTGAACTGCAATATCTGTGAAGTCGTTTTTGAGCGCAACAGCCGTCACTGGTGCATGCTGTTTAAAACCGGCAGCCTGAAAAAGCGGAAATGCACCCTGACACGAAAAGACAGCAGCCTGATTCACATTTTGAAAAACGCCTCGATTTTGCAGGATAATCAGGGGCAGGTCATAGGCGCCGTTGAAACCATGACCGATATTTCGGAGCTGATGGAAAAGGATACACAACTTGAGGCGATTCGAAGACAGCTTCGGTCCGAGGATGGATTTCAGGGAATCATCGGAACATCGCCCGTTATGAATCGGGTGTTTGACATGATTGTCAATGTAGCGGGTTCAGATGCACCCGTATTGATTCTGGGAGAAAGTGGAACCGGCAAGGAGCTGGCTGCCAGAGCCATTCATATGAATTCAGCCCGAAAAGACAAACCCTATATCAAGGTGAACTGCGCCGCGCTGAACGAATCCCTGCTGGAAAGCGAACTGTTCGGCCATGTCAAGGGGGCATTCACGGGCGCCTATCAGAACCGGGAAGGTCGCTTTGAGGCGGCTTCCAGAGGCAGTATCTTTCTGGATGAGATCGGAGACCTTCCCATTTCGATTCAGATCAAATTGCTTCGGGTTCTGGAAGACAGGGTAATCGAGCGGGTCGGGGACAATCATCCAATTTCGGTGGATGTTCGCGTGATTACGGCAACCAACCGGAATCTCAAACAACTGGTGGAAAAAGGATCATTCCGGAGTGACTTTTATTATCGGATCAATGTCATTCCCCTGGCCCTGCCAACGCTTCGGGAACGGTACGAAGATATACCACTTTTGGCCGAATATTTTTTTGAACGGGTTCAGTTGAAAAGCAATAAACCCATTCGGGGAATTTCACCGGAGGCCATGCAATTTCTGGTGCAATATCATTGGCCCGGAAACGTGCGTGAACTGAAAAGCGCATTTGAATATGCCTTTGCCGCGTGTCAGGAAGCCATGATTTATCCACCGCATCTGCCCCCGGATATTCAATTCCGGGACGAAATCCCCAGGTCCAGTCTGTTGGAAACCTTAAATCCTGCGGAAAGGAAAAAAAAGGAGCTGATAGAGGCATTGGCTCAGACTAATGGCAACCAGTCGTTGGCCGGTCGCATTCTGGGTATCTCCCGGGTAACTGTATGGAACCGGATGCAACGGTATGGACTCACCACGAGACACGGGAAAGGAACCGGTTGACGGACTGGTTTGCCAGAGAAAGTTACATGGATTTTGAAATAGGTGATAAAAAATTGATGTGAAGGCACTGCATTTGCATTATTTTATGATCAGGATTTACCTCCATCCTGGCTGAAGTCAACCAGTTCTCCTCCTGGCTGGTTGACTTTCCTTCCTTCCATCCGCCCCCGATTTACAATCAGCGATACGGTCTTTCATAAAGTTGTCAACGGCTGAATGCAGGGTTTCTGCCGCCAGGCTGGCACAATGGAAATGATCCTTCAAAAGTCCCCCGACAGATTTCTCAATCGTACCGGCATCGATATCCAGAATGGCCTGTGACGTTTTTCCTTTTGCCTGCTCTGCTGCGACCAGAAAGCAATTCAGGCTGTACACTCAGCCGTCTGTCCTGCGGGTGGATGCAACCACGTCTGTAAAAAAACTGCCCGACCGGATCTCCATCAGGAGTCAGAGACACTTTGAAGAACCCAGCGGTAACGAATTCCGTTTCGACAGGCTGCATGAGGACAGGGCAGTATCATGCTGCAGCCTTACTATGTTCGGAAAATTTTCTCAGGTAGAAGATATGCCCATCGTATTTTGTTACCGCAAGATTCCCCTGGGCCAACATCCGGTCAACCACCGCCCACGGAGATCCGGCCTGGGACAGAATCATCCGGACAGCCTCTTCCCGCATCGGGTGAACGGCGGTAATGCTCAGAATGTCTTTTTCGATATCGCCGGTAAACGCAAAAGAATCACCCTCATACCCGATCAGGTATTCCACCTGCTTTACTTTGTCAGCAAGGAGTTGATAGATCTGGTTGAGGGTCGCTTCATCCGGGCCTTGCACCTGCCGTTGGGCCGGAGGACGGGTGGGAATACTCAGATAGGCCTGACTTGGCTGCAACGCGTGGAGAAAACTGGCGACAGCCTTCATGCAGTCAACATTGTCGTTGAGCCCACGGATAAGCATTGTTTCCGTTACCAGCTTGCCGGAAAAGGCTTTGGCAAAGGCGACCACCCCATTCAGAATCCAGGGCAGACTGATGGCCTTGTGCGGCCGGTTGATCTGCCGCCAGATGTCTTCCTGAACCGCATCAATTTTCAGCGAGACCCAATCGGCTTTGCCAAGTTCATCTCGAACATCATCCCGCCATAGAAGCGAACTGTTCGTGATCACGCCGACAGGCACATCCAGCGACTTCAAGAGCATGATTTCCTTGCCCAGGTTCACATCCAGGGTAGGCTCACCATCCGGCACAAAGGTTAGATAATCAACAGGTTCGGATGCTTCTTTGGCTTGTACCAGCCTGCTCTGCACATCATGAAAAATGTCTTCGGGCTGATAAAAAACACGGCGATCACTCTGCATCTGTGTGGTTTGTCCAACCTGGCAGTAAATACAGGAATACGTGCATGCCTTGGCCGGAATGTTGTTGATTCCCAGGCTCTTTCCCAGGCGACGCGAGGGAACGGGCCCAAACGAGTATCGGATGTCGCTTGCTGTCATATTGATTCTCCGTATTCCTGCAGTAATCTCACAATCAATTTTCCTCTGACACAGGTTTAGGCTGACTGCCGGTCATCAGCGATATCCAGCACTCAATTGTAGGCCGTCATAATCTCTGGTTTTTCATGGAGAAGCGGCCCGGCAAGTGCCGCCATTTGACTCTCTTTCCAGAAAGGCAGTTTTCCATGAGCATCCATATACTTTTGAGGGATGGGATGGGTACCGACGACTACCGGCAGTCCGTAAGCTGTTTCGATGAAGGTTTTGAATTGCAGGATACTCGGGCACGGCGGGTAGCCGACCACCAAACCGGTGGCCAGGTGGATGACATCGGCGCCGTTTTTCTTGAACTCGGCCGGGACATACTCGATGTTTCCTCCCGGGCAACCACCGCACGTCGAGTATCCGACGATTTCCACCGGTTCTTCTGCAGGGTAGATCGAAAATGCGCCGTGCCGCTCCCGCAACGCCCGAAAACACTTGCCGCCGCCGCAATCCTTGTAGCGGGCACAGATGATGATACCGATTTTTTTCATTTTAGTACTCCTTTGAATCATTGGCGCTCAATTCAATGATGGGTTGAATGATTTCCTGCATGATAACAGCCGTGGGGGAATCGGCATATTGGCGGACAAACGCCTGGCCGTTGTCGCAGGCTTCCGCGATGTTCGGATCCATAGGGATGGCGCCAAGAAACCGGGCACCCATGTCCTCCGCCATGCGAATTCCTCCGGGCTCTCATCTTTCTATCGCTGGGATGCCGGACAATCCTTTTTATCGCAGATGTTACAAGATGACTGAGCGCTTTGTGATTTTTGCATTGTGGTTACAACCTCCCCGAAAACTGGTGATTTTGTGTTAACTATAGACCTTCAGAAAAATAATTTCGCTGCGTTATCGGTCGGGGATGACCGGAAGCTTTTCAAGGCGTTAGCCGCGAAAAGGCCTATCCCCTGCCTTTCCGCCAAACCACCCAGTCTTCAAACTTCTTTGATGGGTCCCTCATTCTGACCCCTGAATTCTGGCTCCTGAATACCTGAGTATGAGTAGTTACGAATAAGCAATATATGTGCCTGATCAAATCTCTCTGGAGAATCTCTTTTATCTCAATGAAATAATGATTTATTTTTATTGGACAGAGATCAAATGACTGAGGGGCAAAGCCCAAAGACCAACAGAAATATCGCAGAATAGCGACACTAAATCCTACTTGAGTCCCATAAATGAGACTCTATTTGATGCCCAACCCGAGCAATCATTTTGTCATAATTAATTTAACTATTCGTAAGCATGGCTTTTATTATAAAATATGCGGCGCATTATCTCGAAGGCATACACTTTGCAATGTAGTTGTTTGAAGCAGGACAAGAATCTTCTACACAGGAGGCAAGCGTATGAAAATAGCAATATCATCCAACTTGGCAGATATCACGGGGGAAAGAATTCTGGACGTTCTGGGAGTTTTCCCTGAAGAAGATCGACACTGCGCTTTTCTGGCCGCAGAAACGGTTCACGATGCCATTGGCAATTATATGAAAAAACAGCTCAACTGGAACAAATGACAAATTGTAAGGTTTCCGACGAACAGGGACTTCCCTGTACTGGGCGAAAACATGCGGGAATGTACTGATCAGAGAACAATAAATAAACGAAAGGAGGCATAAATGCCAGGAAGAGATCGAACAGGGCCCATGGGAATGGGCGCGATGACAGGTCGTGGCGCAGGGATCTGCGCCAGAGTCGGCATGCCCGGATATGAGAATGTCGCTCCGGGTAGATGCTTTGGAATGGGTTACAGTCGTGGACGGCGAAACAGGTTCTATGCCACAGGCATGCCGGGGTGGATACGTTTCGGCGGATATGACGCGCCGAATCAGAACCCGGAGCCCGGTATGGAAAGGCTGTCCCTTAGAAATCAGGCAGAGGCGTTGCAGTCTGAGTTGAATGCCATCAGAAAACGTCTTTCCGAAATTGAAACGGGAACTGCGGCGGAATGATCGCTTAGCCATTGCAATAACTGCTTTAAATGACATCATAAACGGTCATGCATTGGCCGTTCCAAGGCATGACCGTTTATGATGCGCGACCAGCGATATAGGCTTTAAGAAAATTCATTTCGCAAGGCAACAGGGAGGGGATAAACCTCTTGCGGCTGACGTCTTGAAAAACTGTCGGTCATCTCCAGCCATGAAGGCACCCAAAATTTTTATCTTGAAAGCCATTTATATTTGCGGGACAGATCTCCACCATCATGCCAGTTTTTTGCCGGCACCGGGTCCGGGTGCGATCGCGTAAATTTCCTCGATTTTGAGAATGATAGCCCCCTTGGATTTCAAGGGAAAGCCGGCCTTATTACTCCTTTCCTCCATCCATTTGGCAGTATCCTCAAACCGCTGCCCCGCGGTTTCGATGGTGACTTTGCCTTTCAGTTGATATCCTTCACGTCCCTCCCAATACGTCAACGCAACCTTGGGATTGGCTTTCATGTTGGCCAGGGTTTTGTTGAGAAACTGGTCGGAAATGAGAATAGTCTCGTCATCGATGATTTTTTTGGCCCCCACCGGAACTGCGTTGGGTGTGCCGTCATTGCTTGACGTTGCGAGTACGGCGATGTGAATCTTGTTAAAGAGCTCTTTCATCCTTTCCGTCATTTCTGCCATATTCATTCCTTCCTTTTAAAATGTTAACCCGAGTGGTCAGGAACCATGTTTTTATGACGAATCCCATATCCGGATCAGCCGTTTTCCATCCCTGAGCTCACCCTGTATTTTCTCCATATGCCGCAAGGTGGCAAGTTCGCGCTCCAGAACCTTCTCATCGATTTGAAATCGCGCCAATAACTTTCCGATTTCCGCGGGACCTTCCTTGCGCAACGCAGCCAAAATTTCTTGTTGAAGCGGGGTCAACTGGGGTTCATTGCCTTGATATTTGGCAAAGGACGTTGCGCTGAAAACGGCCCAGGGATCGCACGCCTTTGCCGGAGAAAGAAGGTCCATGCAACAATCCTCGCAGAGAATCTGACCCTGAAGTTGCCTGTCTTCCCCATCGGCAATATTAATTTTGCATTTTTCACATTGCATGCTGTCTCTCCATCGAAGATGTTCGGCTTACACATTCAGAATCCGGGCCAAGTCTTCCCAGATTTTTATAACCGCAACAGCACCTTTGGATTGTGGATCATATTCGATGATCGTTTTACCCTGCACCATTGCTTTTGTAAATACCGGATCAAAAGGAATCCGGTCCATAACGGTTACATTTTTTTCTTTCGCATAGGCCTCGATAGCCTGTCCCATCTCGGGATTGAGATCATACTTGTTGACACAGACCATGGCCGGGACCTTGAAGAAAGCGGCAAGCTCCGCGACCCGCTCCATGTCGTGCTTGCCCGAAACCGTGGGCTCGGTGACGATAAGTGCTGCCGTGGCCCCGCCAAGGGAGGCAATTACCGGGCAACCAATACCCGGAGGGCCATCCGTTAACAGCAGATCCATGTTTTTCTTTTCGGCAAGCAATTTACCCTGCTGCCGGATCAGGCTGACAAGCTTGCCTGAATTTTCCTCGGCGATGCCCAGTCTGGCATGCGCCATGGGCCCGAAGCGTGTATCGGAAAGAAACCACTCGCCGCAGGTATCTAACGGAAAATCAATGGCCTTTTCCGGGCAAAAGTAATAGCAGACCCCGCACCCTTCGCAGGCAATGGGATCCACAATAAATTCTTCGCTGATGGCGTTCCATTTACACAACTCCCGGCACAGGCCGCACTGGGTACAACGGTCCGGATTGATTACAGCGGTGTGTCCCGACTCAAAATCATGACGCGCCACAATCCGGGGGTCCATGATCAGATGAAGGTCCGCTGCGTCCACATCCGCATCACACAGCACCATCCCTTTTGCCAGGGAAGCAAATGCGGCAAGCAGGCTTGTTTTACCGGTCCCACCTTTTCCGCTGATAACGATCAGTTCTTTCATATGACGTCTCTTTTCCTTGATTCCTGGGTATGATTCTGAATGGGTGTTTGAGAAATGATTGCTTCAATCTGGTGGTGCAGGTTCAGGAATTTCTCTTTCCACTCGGGCATCACCTCCACAAGCATTTCGCCCCTCGAGTAGGCCTCCGCGATTTTTCGATCAAACGGGATTTCCATCAAGATGGGCATTCCCTGGCTTTTTGCATACTTTAGGACATGATCATCTCCCATATCCGAGCGGTTGATAACCAGGCCGCAGGGAATATCAAGAATTTTCACAGCCCCCGCAGCAAGCTTGAGATCGTGGAGGCCGAAAGGTGTGGGTTCTGTCACCAGGAGAACAAAGTCCGCCCCTTTCATGGCGGCGATGACTGGGCACGACGTTCCGGGAGGAGCGTCGATAATGGTCAATGCATCGGGCCTGGCATATTCCCGGACTTTTCGGATCAGCGGGGGAGACATGGCCTCGCCAACCCGCAGTTTCCCATGAACAAATTCCAGCCCGTTTCGGCTGCCCCGTTCGATGACGCCAATTTCACGGCCTGTCTCCGTGATGGCTTTTTCCGGACAGACACGCATACACCCACCGCAACTATGGCACAGTTCAGGAAAAGGCAGCACGGTTTTGCTCATGATGACGATCGCCTTGAACTGGCAGATATCCTGGCATTTACCGCATAGCGTACACTTTTCCATATCCACTTCGGGAACCGGGGTGTTTATGGTCTTTGTTTCATGAATTTCGGGCCGGATGAAGAGGTAGGCGTTGGGCTCTTCCACATCGCAGTCAAAAAGCTGAACATCGCCTCCGAGAGAAATGGCCAGGTTTGTGGCGATCGTTGTCTTGCCCGTACCACCCTTTCCACTTGCTATACTGATAATCATTACATCTCCTTGTATTTCTATAGACTTTCAGAAAATTCATTTCACAAGACAGCAGGGAGGGGATAGGCCTTTTGTGGCTGACGCCTTGAAAAACTGTTGGCCATACCCGATCGATTACGCCATGAAATTATTTTTCTGAAAATCTATAATGTGGACACCTGGCCGTAAAGCCTTCAGTCGGTAGTGAGTTGCCTAAGCAAAAATATTGTCCGGTTTATAGGGATGGGCGCCTTCCACGACTTCCACCCCGGCCTTGGCCTTAATTTTATTGATCAGCGTTTCTTTATAGGGGCAGTGGTCGGTGATACAGGGTCCAATATGAACCTTGGTCACTTTTTCCTGCATCGGCTGGTTCCACAATTTTACCTGCGCCAAGCGCGTAACGATCGTTGCGCCAGGGCAATCTCCGCAATTGAGCAGCCCGATCATTTCGGCATCCTGACCGGCATAACGCTGAAAAGCGCCTTCCCGGCGATTGAATCCCACCATGCAGCGTGAACAACCGATACAGACATCATCCATTGCTTTTTTGCAACCGACAATCAAGATTTTTTCCATTCAAAGTCTCCTGTTCTCCCCCAACCCAAACGAAATACTATCGCCAAAACAGGGTCAGGAGAATCCATTGATTTTTTATGCCCATGTTATTTATCGGTAGTATCTTGTTTACCGGCCCCCTGGCCCCGGCCCATGCCTCCGCTGCCACCTTTAGACCCTTTCCGACAACCAGGGCCTCTTTGTTTTTGTCCTTTTCCAGCCCCTTGTCCTGATTTTGGCCCTTGGTTCTTTGGGCCGGTCCCATCTCTATTTGGCATACTATTTCTCCTTTTAACCATTAGCGGCTTGTGCGCCCAGATGGCATGAGTGTGCGCCAACCTTAATGTATCGGCCGGCACGAATAAAAATATAAATTCCTGGAAAGACCCCGGTTCGACAATATCACTTTGCTGTCATGTCATGGTATTCTTTAGCATTTATCATGCCAGAACCGATTTATTTTATAACACGATGATTTTTATGCTTATTAAGATTTGGTGAGAATCCTCAGCCGTTATATCGTCGCAATTTTGCAACCATGCTTGAATAACAGCCCTTGGGTATTGCGACTTAAAGCGATCTCAAAAAGCCGTGATTGTCTTGCCAACCTTGTCTGGCAATGCCTGCTTGGAGAGCCCGGCCGGTGGTACTATAAAAGTCGCATTTTCGCAACCCATTCAAGCAGAATTAGTAGCAGCAACGCTACCGAGCTATCCTTTTCCTTCTTGCGGTAATATCACTATATATCTATAAATATTAATGGGTTAATTTTATTTTTTATTGGTGGAGTAGACGCCCGGTTATCCAGGATGGACTCTTGGGGAAAGACGGACCATCAAGTAGACAGACATCGCGGTTGAATTATTGACTATTATAAAAAATCGTGCAACATATGAACAAAATTGAAATCGGGCAGCAATACCAAAAAAGACGAACATCGATATGGCATTCATATCTCATTTCTTGTCGTTGCTTATCCACTCGCAACAGCAAAGAACCGATTATTTCATATCAAAGGCGATAACAATGGATATTACGATTCTGCTGGTAGACGATGAAACCGACTTCGGAGAGACTCTGGGGAAACGGCTTGAAAAGAGCGGATACCGTGTCCATGTAGCGGCAACCGGCAAGGAAGCCTTGTCTATTTTTAGAGATATCAGCCCCATGATTGTGTTGATGGATATGGTGCTGCCGGATGCTGATGGGCTTGCGCTTTTGCAGCAGATGAAGGCGGAAATCCCGGATACCGAGATCATCATGATCACCGGCCATGGGAATATGGAGTTGGCGATCAGAAGCTTTCAATACGATGCCACCGATTTTATCACCAAGCCGTTTGACCGGGAGTCTTTGAATTTGGCACTGGACAGAGCGGTTAAAAAAACCTCGATCCGCAGACGGCTTCACAAATATGCAGAGAATAAGGCCATGCGAGATATGGTGATCAAGGAACTGATCAATGAGGATGTGATGGTGATTGCAACAGATTACCGAATCCTTGATATCAATCAGCCGATGCTGGATAAACTCGGCATCAGGCGGGATGAAGCGATCGGTCATTTCTGCTATGAAATCACCCATCATCAGGACAACCCCTGTTCCGGCGATGACCACCCCTGCCCGCTGATCCAGTGTTTTAAAACCCAAAAGCCGTCTCAAACCACCCATGTCCATCTGAACAATAAAAATCAGGAACTCTATTATTCCATTTCCTGCTATCCGATCTTTGAGAATGGGAATGTATCCGGCGCCATCGAGCTGTCGCGCGATATCACCCCGGAAATCAACAACCAGAAAAGCCTGCTTCAGCAAAGCAAGCTTGCATCGGTTGGCAGGCTGGCTGCGGGTGTCGCACATGAAATCAACAATCCCCTGACCACCATTCTGACCACATCAATGCTGATTCGGGAAGACATGAATCCGGATGATCCGTTTTATGAAGATATTGGCCTGATCACCAGTGAAACCCTTCGATGCCGGAAGATTGTCGCTGCACTTCTGGATTTTGCCAAACAGAGCCATCCGGTTAAAAAAGACTATAGCCTTTCCAAACTAATTGATGAAATTGTCTTGCTGACCCGAAAACAGGCGGCGTTCAAGGATGTCAGGGTGGAAGAATTCTGTTCTGACGATATTCCATTGATTCAGATGGATAAGGGACAGATTCAGCAGGCGCTGATCAATCTGATGCTCAATGGGATCGAGGCTACGGACTCAGGCGGCAAGATAACAATTTCTGCTGGTCTTTCGGCTGATCACACCCATGCGGAAATCCGGATTCAGGATACGGGGTGCGGTATTTCAAAAGACTTCCAGGACAAGATTTTTGATCCATTTTTTACCACAAAGGAAAGTGGCACCGGTTTGGGCCTTGCCATTACCAGCGGCATTATTTCCCAGCACGGTGGGACCATTTCGGTTGATAGCCAGTCCGGTCAGGGAACCCGGTTCACGATCACCCTCCCCCTTCGTCAGGATGAGAATCATGACAATTGATATCCCCAGTGTTCTGATCGTGGATGATGAGATCCATATCTGCAAAAACTGTGAAAAAATCCTCTCCAGACTGGATTGCCGGACGGCCCATGCCTTGAACGGATACGATGCGTTGGACAGGATGGCAGAAACGCCTTTTGATGTGGTCGTGACCGATCTGAAAATGAGTGCTTTGGGCGGCATGGAGCTGTTGAGGCGAATACGGGAACAATATCCCCTGACCCGTGTGATTGTCATGACCGGTTATGCGTCAGTATCCTCGGCGGTTGAGGTCATGAAAATTGGCGCATTCGACTATCTGCCCAAACCATTTACGCCCCATGAACTTCGTGCAGTTGTTTTGCAGGCAATGGAAAGCCGGTCCGTTTCTCCGCCGGATCGAAATCGGACCCAACCGAGAAAAACCGGTTCCGGTACGATATCGCATCAACTGATCGGAAGCAGTCCACAAATTCAACAGGTTGTGACCATGATCCAGAAAGTGGCGCCCACCGATTCCACTGTTTTGATCTGCGGTGAAAGTGGAACCGGTAAAGAGCTGATTGCCCGGGCGGTTCATGCCAACAGCCTGAGAAAAGACAAGGTCTTTTTTGCTGTTGACTGCGGGACCCTTTCCGGCAATCTTCTGGCCAGCGAACTGTTCGGACATATGAAAGGTGCTTTTACAGGCGCCCATCAGAACAAAGACGGCATTTTCAAACTGGCTGACCAGGGAACGGTTTTTCTGGATGAAATCAGCAATATCAGCCTGGAGGTTCAGAGCATGCTTTTGCGCTTTCTGGAAAGCCGGGAATTATTGCCCGTTGGTGGAATCGCGGTTCAGCGTGTCAATGTCAGGCTGATTTTTGCGACCAATAAGAATCTTCAAACCATGACGGAATCTGGCGCCTTTCGTCAAGATTTTTATTATCGCATTTTTGTATACCCTATCATGATTCCACCCCTGAGGGAGCGAAAGTCGGATATCCTGCCAATTGCCATACATTTTCTCCAACAGCTTAATCGCAACTTGAACAAATCCATTCTGGGATTTGATCCAAGTGCTGAAAATCATCTTCTTGCCAGTGACTGGCCAGGGAATGTCCGTCAATTGCGCAACGTAATTGAGCGGGCTGTCATACAATGCGAACATCAGACAATCGGCATTGGAGACTTGGTTCTCAATGAAGATGCCAATGGTCTCATCCAACCCGAACTTGTTGTTCCAGACACAAATGAAGCCCTGAAAGAGGCCAAAAAAAATATTCGGCAGGCGGCTATCTCCGAACTGGAAAAGCGATTTCTCATCAGCGCGCTCACGCGGAACAACTGGAACGTGACCCGTGCCGCTCGACAAACCGGTATTCAACGCACCAATTTTCAGGGACTGATGAAAAAACACGGTATTACCCTTGCCAATCGATGACATGACAATAGCCAGCAAATGAACCACATCAAACCTACACAACAAACCGCATGATCCTGTTTAATCACCAAATCTTCTTATTCCAATTCAGCCCACCATACACTGTATTATTAATACATACAGATATTGTCTGATCCAGATAACCGCCTGATCTTTTGTGGTAAAAATGGTTGTATTTCCCCCATAAGCGACTTTTACGCTGCGGACAGGGGAATATCAACCATTGTTCTGTATACACCATCCATACATCCAATCCGTGTAATTCTTATTGATTTGAAATATAGTCGACCAATTTCAATTAGTTATAAATTATATCTGGTCATGGCACAAGATGTGCTTATTACCATGACAAACAAATGAGGATCAATTTCCCTACCCATAAATGGAGGTAACGATATGAATACATCTGCAAAAATCATGGTTGTCGATGATGAAAAGGGAATCTGCCAGAATGTGGAGAAGATTCTATCCAAAAACAATTATGAAGTGGTCTGCGCCCTCAGTGCCGCGGAAGCTCTTGAAAAAATGAAGAATGAATCATTTTCCCTGATGATTTCCGATATTGTGATGCCGGAAATGAACGGACTCGAACTTCTGAAACAGGTTAAGCGTGACTGGCCCGAAACCCGTGCCCTGATGATGACCGCCTATGCATCGACAGACACAGCCATGAAGGCAATTCGGCTGGGTGCGCTGGATTATGTGCCCAAACCCTTTACCCCGGATGAGCTGAGAATCAGTGTCAAAAAAGCCCTGGATGGTGAACTGGTCGAGGCAAAATCTTCTGAAAAAGAGATCGAGGTCATCAATGTCATTGATATTGATATGCCGTTTGATGGAGACGAAGTTGCCAAATACACCGGCGAAGATTATGTGATGACGCTGGGGCGATCCGATATGCCCATCATTGAAGTGAAGATGCCGGACACACTTGAAAATTATTGTGCCGTTGGTGAAATGGTATGTGATATTTTCAAAAAACTGGGTGGCACATGCAAGGCCGGAACAAAAGCCAGTTTATGCCCTCAAAACAAGGCAAAAAAAACGGGTGAAGTCTCAAAATCGGCCAAACCTGACCGGTCCGGATGGATTGGTATTGACTTGCCGTTTAATTATGATGAGGTTGTTTCGGTTACCGGACCGGAATATGTTGCGCATCTGAATTCAGAAGGGATTTCCTATGTTCCCTATCAGGAGCTAAAAAAAAGCGTCCAGAAAATGATGGGGAATGCTTCCGGAAACATCGATGTGGATATGCCGTTTGATCGGGATGAAGTAGCAAGGGCCACCGGTGAGGAATATGTCAAATCCCTAGGCCCATCCGACATGCCGGTCGTCGAGGTGATGGTGTCCGAGAAGCTGGAAAACTATTGCGCTGTGGGGGAAATGGTCTGCGATATTTTCAAAAAACTGGGTAATACCTGCAAGGCCGGAACCAAAACCCACGCCTGCCCCCAGAAAAAAGGAAAAAAAGCCGCGGCTCCGGCCAAAACTGCGATACACCCCTCCCAACTGATCGGTGTGGATATGCCCTTTCTGTTTGATGAAGTGGCCGACGCCGTAGGCTCCGAATATGCAATGCATCTGGAGGGCGAACAGATGGTAATTCCTTACGAGGAACTCAAACGGAATATGACCCAACTGATGGCCGAAGAAGTGGCTCATCCGGAAGATATGACATTGAAGCCAGACAAAGCCAGAATGGAAGCACTCATCATCGATGACGAGGTTGGCATCAACAACAACATTAGGAAAATTCTGGAAAAGAAAGGCTATGGCATCGATCAGGCCATTACGAAAGACGAAGCGCTTGAAAAAATCGAAGCCCGAACCTACCCGATCATCATGCTGGATTTGAAAATGCCAGGCGTAAACGGACTGGAATTGCTTCAGGCCATTCGATCGCGCAGACCCGAATCCATGATCGTCATCATAACTGGATATGCCAGCATTGAAACCGCCGTGGAAACCGCCCGGATGGGTGCTGTCGGCTTTGTTTCAAAACCATTTACACCCGATGAGATTCGAAAGGCCGCGGACGACGCCATTCGGCTGGCCGCGTAAACGGAATTCCTCCTCAACAGGCTGCAGCCCCTGAATCATTTTCGGGCTGCAGCCACCCCGTTTTCCCCATCTCCTCTCTTTTTCAGTCCGTATAAAAAATATTGACAACCTTTGATTCACAGGTTAGTTAGACAATTTGTTTCAAAATTTTTTTGAACCAAACGTTCCATACGTTTTTATATCCCATTGTTCAGGAGAATTGACTCATGTCTAACAGCACCATAGGATCTGTACTGGTTGTCGGCGGTGGAATTGCCGGTATGCAGTCCGCCCTGGATCTGGCCAATTCCGGCTATTATGTGTATCTGCTTGAAAAATCCCCTTCCATTGGCGGGGTCATGTCCCAGTTGGACAAGACTTTCCCGACCAATGACTGCGCCATGTGAATTATCTCCCCTGTACTGGTCGAGGTCGGCCGGCATCTGAATATCGAATTGATCACCTACGCAGATTTGGAATCGGTTGAGGGAAACCCCGGCAATTTCAAGGTTAAAGTCCGCAAGCGCGCCCGCAGCATCAAAATGGATCTCTGTACCGGCTGCGGCGCCTGTGTTGAAAACTGTCCGGTTGTGTGTCAGACGGCTTCCGCCTGATAATTACAGTCTTTTAGAAAACGATTCTATTTTACAGACACTCAGCTCCAAAGGATTTCGGTCTCATGGAACCCAACATTCAAGTAGATTTAAACAAGATCGATGACATCATCAATCAATATCATCGGAATAAGGAAGCCCTGCTGATGATCATGCAGGACATCAGTGATATTTACAGCCATGTTCCACCATCAGTCATTCCCATCCTGGTTGATCGCCTGGGCGTTAAAAAAAGTCTCATTTACAGCGTCGCCACCTTTTATAAAACCATCAGCCTTGAGCCCCGGGGCAAATATATTGTCAGCGTCTGCACTGGCACAGCCTGTCATGTTCGCGGCGCCGAAAAAATTACGGAAGCGCTCCAGAGCAAACTGGGTATTCACGAAGATCAGACGACCGAAGACAGACTCTTTACGCTGAAGGCCGTACGATGCATTGGATGCTGCGCATCCGGACCGGTTATCACGGTGAATCATGAAACCTATGGCGGTCTGGATCGAACGGCTGCAGAAAAAGTCATTGATACGTACAAAAACATGCCTTCCGGCACGGCGTAATGGAGGTTATAATTCATCATGACAATGTTACAAAATCGAAATGGGCTGGATGAACTGCGGAAGCAGCTTGAAACCGCCCGGTCGCACGGAAAAAAGAAATTGATTTCTCTCTGCGCGGGATCAGGATGCGGCGCGTATGGAACTGCCAAAGTTCACGCGGCCCTTGTGGAAGAACTGACCCGTCAGAATCTTCAGGAAGAGATCGAGGTCAAATTGACCGGGTGTCACGGGTTCTGTGAAAAAGGCCCCATCATGGTCATCCATCCTGAGGGCATTTTCTATCCCCAGGTCAAGCCGGAACATGTTTCGGAAATTGTGGAAAAAACCATTAAAAACGGTGAGCTGGTCAATTCTCTCATTTTCAAGGATCCCGCCACCAAAACCAAAATCACCCTTGAGCACGACATCCCCTTTTACAAGCTTCAGCAGCGAATCATTTTTGGGAACAACGGCATGATCGACCCGACCAGCATTGATGACTATATCGCAGTGGGCGGGTACGGCGCCATGTCAAAGGCCCTGTTTGATTTGACTCCGGATAAAATCATTGCCGAAATCAAAAAATCCGGACTCCGGGGACGGGGGGGCGGCGGATTTCCGACCGGTATCAAATGGGATTCCTGCAGAAAGCATGAAGGCGACCGCTACGTAATCTGTAACGCGGATGAAGGAGATCCCGGTGCGTATATGGACCGGAGCCTTCTGGAAGGCAATCCGCACAGCGTCATCGAGGGCATGATCATTGGTGCCATCGCTGTTGACTCTCATTCAGGTTATGTTTATGTCCGGCATGAATACCCGTTGGCCGTCACCAATCTGACCATTGCACTGGATAAATGCCGGGAATACGGTTTTCTGGGAAAAAATATTCTGGGTTCTGGTTACGATTTCGATATTCACATCAGTCGTGGCGGCGGCGCGTTTGTCTGCGGAGAATCCACCGCATTGATGGCCTCGCTGGAAGGCAGCCCGGGCCGGCCCAGGGCCAAATATGTACATACCGTTGCCAAAGGGTTCCGGGATACTCCCTCCAATCTCAACAACGTAGAAACCTGGGCCAATGTGCCGATCATCATCACCAAAGGCGCGGACTGGTATGCGTCCATCGGCACTCAGCACAGCAAAGGCACCAAAATATTTTCCCTGGTTGGAAAAGTGGTCAACACCGGCCTGGTGGAAGTGCCTATGGGAACGAGCCTGCGAAAAATCATATTTGACATCGGCGGTGGTATCCCCAAAAAGAAAAAATTCAAGGCCGTTCAAACTGGCGGTCCATCCGGCGGGTGCATTCCTGAACGGTTTCTGGATCTGGGCGTCGATTTCGATGAGCTGTCCAAAGTGGGATCAATCATGGGATCCGGCGGAATGATCGTCATGGATCAGGACACCTGCATGGTGGATGTGGCCCGATATTTTCTGGATTTTCTCAAGGAAGAATCCTGCGGTCAGTGCAATCCCTGCCGGGAAGGCATCAAACAGATGCTCGACATTCTGACCAATATCTGTCAGGGCAACGGCAAGGAAGGCGATATTGAGTTGCTGGAAGAGCTCGGCGCCATGATTCAGCGGTTCTCGCTCTGTGGGCTCGGCACATCGGCACCCAACCCGGTATTAACCACCATTTTATATTTTCGGAATGAGTACGAAGCCCATATCCGGGATAAAAAATGCCCGTCAGGCGTCTGCAAAATGCTTTTCCATTACGAAATCGATCCGGAAAAATGCACTGGCTGTCAGTCCTGCGCAAGAAAATGTCCGCAGGAAGCCATCTCCGGTGACAAGAAAAAGCCTCATCAACTCGATCAGACCAAGTGCATCAAATGCGGTATCTGCTATGATACCTGTAAATTTGATGCAATTGCGATTTGTTGAGTCGTGAGATATGAGATATGAGTATTGAGAAAAATGCATATCACTATAAACATTTAAAAGTATGGCAAAAAGCCATGGAACTGGTTACGCAGGTTTATCAGGCGACAAACAAATTCCCAAAATCTGAACAGTTTGGATTGGTCTCACAGATGAGACGATCGGCTATTTCCATACCATCAAATATTGCAGAAGGTCATGGGAGACACTCCGACAAGGAATTTATTCGATTTTTGGATATTGCCAGAGGATCTGTTTATGAACTGGATACCCAAATGGAGATAGGAAGACTGTTAAACTATTTCCAGGAAGAAGACTATGCATGCATTTCCAGTTTATTGGATGAAACCAGCAGGATACTGTTTGGACTTCGAAAATCCAAATCCTGACTCTCAATACGCAATACTCAATACTCATTTCTCAATCAATATTCTTGACAGAACCAATAAGGGAAAGATTTATGATAACATTCAAACTCAATGGTAAAACCGTTCAGGGCGAAGAAGGGCAGTATATCCTTCAGGTGGCCCAGAAATACGGGGTTGAAATTCCTACCCTTTGTCATCACAAGGCACTGGAGCCGGCCGGCATGTGCCGGTTATGCACGGTAGAGCTTTTTGATGGCCGACGGACACGGTTTGTCACCTCGTGCAATTATCCCATCTGGGAAGGCATGGATGTCAAAACCGATTCCGAGCCGGTTCATGAGGGCCGGAAGCTGATTGTCGAACTGCTGATGGCCCGATGTCCGGATGTGCCGATACTAAAAGAGCTGGGCAAGAAATACGGTATTTTAGACACCCGCTTCAAAAAAGAAGAAGATACCTGTATTCTCTGCGGCCTGTGTACCCGAATCTGTACCAAAATGGGCAACAGTGCCATCAGCCTGACCGGACGCGGGGTCGATATGAAGGTGGACACACCGTTTCACCTTCAGACCGACACCTGCATGGCCTGCGGCGCCTGTGCATCGGTCTGCCCCACCGGTCATATCACGCTGGAAAAAATCCGTCAGAATGTCACCACGCATCCGTTCAAACCCATTGCATCCGAGTATGACATGGGGCTGAAAGGCCGCAAACCCGTGTATGTTCCCTATGCCCAGGCCGTTCCCAACACGCCGGTCATCGACCGGACGGTCTGCATGCATTTCAAGACCGGTGGATGTCAGGTCTGTTCTGAATTCTGCGGAGTCAATGCCATCGATTACACCATGCAGGATGAAATTGTTGAACTGAACGTGGGTTCCATCATTCTGTCGCCCGGTTATCAGCCATTTGATCCATCCAGATTTGATTCCTATGGATATGCCAAACATCCCAACGTGATCACGGCCATGGAAATGGAGCGGATTCTGTCCGCATCCGGACCCACCCAGGGCCATCTGGTACGCCTGTCGGATCACAAGGAACCCAAAAAAATTGCCTGGTTCCAGTGTGTGGGTTCCCGTGACATGAACAAATGCGATCATGCCTACTGTTCTTCGGTCTGCTGCATGTATGCGATCAAGGAAGCCGTGATTGCCAAGGAGCACTCGGGAAGCGATCTGGACTGTGCGATTTTTTACATGGACATGCGGACCCACGGCAAGGACTTCGAGCGCTTTTATAACACGGCCAAAGAAAAGCATGGGGTGCGATTCATTCGCAGCCGGGTGCACTCCATCGATCCGGTGGCGGGTACCGATGACCTGAGTATCCGATATATCACGGAAAACGGAGAAACCGTTGTCGAGGAATTTGATCAGATCGTATTGTCTGTTGGTATGGAAATATCCCCGGAAGTGATTGGTATGGCCAAGAATCTGGGAATCGCGCTGACCCCGGGCAGTTTCTGCGAAACCACCACATTTGAGCCTGTCGCAACATCACGGCCCGGGATTTACGTCTGCGGCGCGTTCCAGGGTCCCAAGGACATTCCCCAGTCCGTCATCGATTCAAGTGCAGCGGCTGCCGCAGCCGGAGAAATTCTTGCAAGCGCCCGAAATACACTCACCAAAACCAAGGAAGTGATTCCGGAAACCAATGTCGTTGGGGAACGTCCCCGAATTGGTGTCTTTGTCTGCCGCTGCGGCATCAACATCGCCGGAGTCGTCAATGTGCCGTCGGTCGCAGAATATGCGGCGACCCTTCCGTATGTGGAATACGCGACCGACAACCTCTATTCCTGCTCTCAGGACACCCAGGAAAATCTGGTCAGTATCATCCAACAGAAAAACCTCAACCGGATCGTCGTGGCTGCCTGCACACCAAAAACCCACGAACCCCTGTTTCAGGAAACCATCACCAACGCCGGGTTGAATAAATATCTGTTTGAAATGGCCAATATCAGAAACCACGACTCCTGGGTCCATAAAAATAATCCGGAGCTGGCGACCCAAAAAGCGAAAGATCTGGTTCGATCAGCCGTGGCCAAGGTGGCACTGACTCTGCCGCTGCCAGAAGCCGAGCTTCAGATCAAGCCGGCAGCTTTGGTGGTCGGCGGTGGTATAGCCGGAATGACCGCAGCCAGAAGCCTGTCGCTTCAGGGATATGAAACCCATATCGTGGAGAAAAGTCCGGCTCTGGGCGGCCAGGCCAGACATCTTCACCGAACCGCCAAAGGCGAGGACATTCAGCAGCAATTGAAGACCTTGATTCAGGATGTGAATCAGGATGACAAAATCCACGTCCATCTCAATGCGGAACTGACCCAGATGGATGGGTTTGTCGGCAGCTTCAAAACAACCCTGAACGCCGCAGGTCAGGAAACCATTGTGGAACACGGAGTGGCCGTGCTGGCCACCGGGGCATCACCCTATCAACCAACCGAATACCATTATGGTGAGGACTCACGGATTTTAACCAGCCTGGAGCTGGATAAAAAATTCATGGATAACGATGCCTCTCTGTCATCCCTTCAGTCTGCCGTGTTTATTCAGTGTGTGGGATCCCGGGAACCGGACCGTCCTTACTGCAGCCGGGTCTGCTGTACCCATTCCGTTGACAATGCCCTGGCTTTGAAAAAAATCAATCCGGATATGAATATCTATGTTCTGTACCGGGACATTCGAACCTATGGGGAACGTGAATATCTGTACAAGGAAGCCCGGGAAAAAGGCATCATTTTTATTCGGTATTCACTGGATAAAAAACCGGATGTGAGGCTGAATTCCGACAGACTGACCGTGACAGTGGTCGATCACATTCTGGGAACACCACTTGAAATTGAGACTGATCTGATTTCGCTGGCCACGGCCATCATTCCCAACCGGGATGAAAAACTGGCCAATTTTTTCAAGGTTCCCATGAATTCGGACGGTTTCTTTGTGGAGCGTCATGCCAAGCTGGGGCCTTCCGAATTTGCGACCGACGGCGTGTTTCTCTGTGGTATGGCCCATTACCCGAAACCCATCGACGAATCCATTGTTCAAGGCAAGGCCGCTGCTTCCCGCGCTGTCACGCTTCTGGCCAGAAAGACCATTCATACCAGCGGTACCATTGCAGAGGTCGTTCCCGCGACATGCAGCTCGTGCGGGGTTTGTGTGTCCATCTGCCCCTATTCCGCACCGTCGTTTATTGAGGAAACCGCCCGGTTCAATCCGGGAAAAGCCCAGATCAATCCGGTGCTGTGCAAAGGCTGCGGTCTGTGTGTGGCATCCTGTCGTTCCGGCGCAATTCGGCTGAAGGGATTTGACAACGACCAGATATTTGCGCAGATCACAGCGCTGAACGAAGCCATGTAACTAATTTCAGATTTGAAATTTGTGATTTTAAAGGAGATAATAATATGTCTGAGTGGGAACCCAAAATCGTCAGTTTTCTCTGCAACTGGTGCTCCTATGGTGCAGCGGATCTGGCCGGTGTGGGGCGGATGGAATATCCGCCCAATATCCGGGTCATTCGAATTCCCTGCACCGGCCGAATGAGCCCCAAATTTTTTCTGGCTGCGCTGCGGGAAGGTGCGGACGGGGTCTGGGTGTCCGGCTGACATCCCGGAGAATGCCATTACCTGGAAGGTAATTTCTATGCCCGGAGAAAATTTGGATTGTTCATGAACCTGATGGAACATATGGGAATCGAGCCGGGACGGCTTCAGTTTTCCTGGATCAGTTCCGCCGAATCCACCAAGTTTGTCGAGGTGGTCAAATCCGTGACCCAGGCGGTCCAGGCGATCGGACCCAATACAACCTATACAAAAAACCCTGTTAAGGTAGCCTGACATGTCCTTATATATCGATAAAATCAAAGAAACCGCGGAGCGGCTTTTAAAAGACGGCAGCGTTGACATGGTGATCGGTTTCCGCAAGGGAACCGTGCCCATGATGAACGAGCCCTGTTTTATTCAAAAGCCACAGGAAGTCCACCAACTGGTGTGGGACAGCAACTGCGGCATCAACCTGGCCAATTATCTGACCGACCGGAAAGAAAAAATTGCGGTTGTGGCCAAAGGCTGTGATTCCCGCAACATCGTGAATCATATTGTGGAAAACAAGATCAAGCGGGAAAAGCTGGTCATCATTGGCGTTCCCTGCCTGGGCATGATTGACAAACGAAAAATCACTGGAATGTTCGACAGGCCGATCGATGCTGTCACGGAAGATGGAAATATCATTCTCGTCAAAAGTGACGGAAAAGAAACCCGGCTGAACAAGCCGGATGTGCTTCAGGAAAACTGTGCCCTGTGCATTCACAGAAATCCGGTCATCTATGATCAACTGGCTGGTGATCTGGTTGAAGAGCAAACCGGAATCGACCGGTATGCCGACGTCAGACGGGTCGAGGCCATGTCGCCGCAGGAAAAATGGCAGTATTTTGAAGACCTGATTTCTCCCTGTATTCGCTGTTATGCCTGCCGGAATGCCTGCCCGCTGTGTTACTGTCCGACCTGTTTTGTGGATGAGTCCCGGCCCCAATGGGTGGGAAAAAGCCAGGATCCGATCGACACCCGGACTTTTCACTTTTTGCGCGCCTACCATTGCGCGGGCCGGTGTACGGACTGCGGGGCCTGCGAACGAGCCTGTCCGGTCGGCATCAAGGTCCGGCAGTTTACCAGCAAGCTGAACCGGGACTGCCTGGAAATGTTTGGCTGGGAAGCCGGTTTGACGCTGGATCAGCGGCCGCCGCTGGATACCTACAATCCCAATGACCCCAACGACTTTATCAAATAAACAAGGTCTATTACCATGAAAGTCATCAGCATAGACAAAACCGAATGGGCCAACGGTATCGAAAAGACCAAATCGACCTACCGTCTGTTTGGTCCGGTCAAGGAAAATACCTGGCACAGCTTCATGCCCCTGGATCCGGGTGAACAGCCTGACATGGCCTATGGCAATTCCCGCCTGTCACCCAAATTTCTGGTTCACCCCCAGACCGAACCCATGTTTGAATACAATCTGGATGAAAAACAGGCCGATCATCATGTATTGAAAGAAATACCCAAGGATGCGTCACCCAAGGCCATCATCGGCATACGGCCCTGTGATGCATCGGCGTTTCTGTTGGTCAGGCGGAATTTTGATACGCCGACCTACAAAGATCCCTACTGGCTGGCTGCCTACAACAGCCTGACCCTGATCGGATATGCCTGCAATCAGCCCTGCAGCACGTGTTTCTGCACAACTGCCGGCTGCGGCCCGTTTCATGAAGAAGGCCTGGATGCCATCCTTGTCGATGCCGGAGACCGGTACCTGATGAAAGCCCTGACCGAAAAGGGCGAGGCCTATATTCAGTCAGCCGGATGGGCAACGCCTGCGCCTTCCGATGCCGATCAGTCCATCGGAAATTTGAAATCAACGGCTGAAAAGGCCATTTCATCACATGTATCGACCGACAAACTCAGAAACCAGTCCACCACCCAGCTTTATGATGCGCCCTTCTGGGAGGATGTTGCATTTTCCTGCATCAACTGCGGAACCTGCACCTATTCCTGCCCCACATGCTGGTGTTTTGACATTCAGGACGAAAATCATGGCAAGTGCGGGGTCCGGATGCGAAACTGGGACAGTTGCATGTATCCCCTGTTTTCGCTTCATGGAACCGGTCACAATCCCAGGGGAACCAAGGTGCATCGGGTCCGTCAGCGCTTCATGCACAAACTGAAGTATTATGTGGACAAGTATGATAACGGAATCCAGTGTGTGGGTTGCGGTCGGTGCATCCGCCTCTGTCCGGTTAATATTGATATTCGCAAGGTCTGCAATCAGATGAACAGCTATGATCCCGCGGCCTGCGTTTGCCCGGTTTAGAACAAAAGGGGGTTTACGGTGCAGAATCCATATCTACCTTATCCGGTTAAAATTGATGAGATCATCACGGAAACCGAAGATAAGAACTTGAAAACATTCAAATTTGTTTTTATCAATCCGGCAGATGAACAAAAGTTCGCCTACCGGGCCGGGCAGTTTGCCGAACTTTCAGTCACCGGCAAAGGCGAAATCCCCATTGGCATTGCCTCGTCGCCAACAGAAAAAGGCTTTCTCAAGTTTACCGTGAACAAGGTCGGGCTCGTATCCTCCTACCTTCACAACATGAAAGTCGGGGATGTCATGGGCATTCGGGGGCCACTGGGCAACTCCTATCCCTGGGATGTACTGGCAGGAAAAAATGTGGTGATCATTGGTGGCGGATTTGCATTCACCACCCTGCGCTCCTCCATCATCTATATGCTGGACCCGGCCAATCGGCCAAAATTCAAGGACATCAACGTCATTTACGGTGCACGAACACCAGGCATGCTGCTGTACCGGGATGAACTGGCTGCCTGGGAACGCCGGGACGACATTCACATGCACATTACCGTGGATGCCACCAATGATCCGAACTGGAAATACAACGTCGGTTTTGTGCCGACCATCACCGAAAAAAAAGCACCTCAGGCTGACAGCGATACGTATGCCATCATCTGCGGACCACCCATCATGATCAAATTCACCCAGCCGGTTCTGGATAAAATGGGTTATGGGCATGACCATATCATCATGTCGCTGGAAAACCGCATGAAATGCGGCATCGGCATGTGCGGTCGATGCAATGTGGGCAAGGAATTTGTCTGCAAGGATGGCCCGGTATTCACCCTGGCGCAGCTTAATACCATGCCCAGAGAGTATTAGGGTTTCCGGTTGCCGATTTTGATCATGATGGGGTTACCAATACGCGGCAAAAAGGCAACCGGCGATTTTTATATTGACAAGAACAGACTGATATTATATTCATTAAAACTCCATATCGAATACCATGAACAGGCGACCAAGCCATTAAGATTAAAAATTATTAAAGGAGGGTATATTCATGCCAGAGGTTGATCATCAGGGAAATAAGTTTGTAGTGGATGAAGACGGTTTTATCGATTCGTACACAAACTGGTCAGAAGGCTGGGTCCAGTATGTCAAAACCCAGGAAGGCATTGATGAGCTGAATGAGGAGCACCGAAAAGTCATCTCCATGCTGCGCGAATATTATGAAAAAAATGGTATCGCTCCCATGGTTCGGGTTCTTTCCAAAGTGACCGGGTTCAAACTGAAACATATTTACGAACTGTTTCCGTCAGGTCCTGGAAAGGGAGCCTGTAAGATGGCCGGTCTTCCCAAACCCACCGGATGCGTCTGATCATCAGTTGATTTTTTCCGTTACCCGTTTATTAAAAGGCTCTGTGATGTTTCCAGAGCCTTTTTTATTTGCAGCAGATCTGAATGGGAAATCATCACATGATTCTGAATGTTCACTCGACTCGTCGGAATGAATTTATTGATATCACAGGTGATATTCAGCAATTGATCAGCCGGAGTGAACCCGTTTTCCATGGCTACTGTTTGCTGTTTGTCTTGCATACAACCGCCGGAATCACCATCAACGAAGCCGCGGACCCCAGCGTCACAGAGGACATTCAGATGATGCTGAACCGACTGGCCCCGTGTGATCCCCTATACCGGCATCAGGAGGGGAATTCCGATGCCCATATCAAATCCACTCTGGTCGGTGTATCCCAGTATATCCCCATCGAAGACAGCAGGCTGCTTCTGGGAACCTGGCAGGGCATATTTTTTTGTGAATTTGATGGGCCCAGAAACCGGAAAGTGGTTGTTCAGCTCGGCCGAAATTCTTCAGCATAACCGTTCCGATATCTCATCAACCACGTTTCACATAAAATTGCACGGTAAATGCTCATGATCCAGGGGTTTGCCCACCCCAAAATATGAAATTGTTGTCTATCGCTTTTATCCTGATTTCTGACTACTGAATTCTGACTTCTGTCTTGACACGGTAAATTTTTCCTGTATGGGATGAGCATCATGGATGATACGGATATAGAAATTCTTAATCGGATTCAATCCAATTTTCCGGTTACATCTCGACCTTTTCTCGCTATCGGCAACGAGTTGAATATTTCTGAAACCGATGTGATTGATCGAATCAATCGCCTAAAAGAATCCGGAATCATTCGAAGAATCGGCGGGAATATTGTACCCCGCAAACTGGGCTTTGTCAGCACACTGTGTGCGGCAAGTGTCCCGGAAAATCAGATTGACGCCTTTGCCGAGGCTGTTAATCAGTATCCGGGTGTCACACACAATTATCAGCGAAACCATACCCTGAATATATGGTTTACATTTATTGCGCCATCCATGCAGGAAATTGAAACGCATCTGAAAGCCATATCAAAGGAAACCGGCATCACCGGTATTCTGAATATGCCGGCAACGCGGGTGTTCAAAATCAGGGCGCATTTTGATTTGTAATGGATGGCCAACCATTTATAAAAAGGCGGATTTCAATGTTGAAAATCCTCTGTCTTCCGGAGAGCGCCATACCTGACCGTCTGTTTTTTCCCTGATGAATCCATACCTTTTGGCAGCGGATATGGTGGTGCTGGTTCATCTGGGTATCGCCGCTTTTATCGTTCTGGGATTCTGCCTGATCTGGATTGGTTATTTTGTGGGGTGGCAATGGATTTATAATCGAAAATTCCGCCTCGCCCATCTGATTCTGATGGCCATTGTTACCCTGGAATCCATCATTGGATTAACCTGTCCACTGACCATTCTGGAAGACCGGCTCAGATCCCCCGGCACGGATCCAGCCGATATGCGGGAATTCTTCATTCAGGATATGGTGCATCGCATTTTGTTTTATGATATAGATATTCAACTGTTTACAGTTGGCTACATCGTCTTTTTTATCGCCATCTGTCTGACGCTGCGGCTGATTCCGCCAACCAGGATTGATTCATGAACACCGCCGGCATCCTGAGAAATCCGATTCAGAATTATGCCTGGGGATCTCTCACAGCCATTCCTGCACTGATCGGCATTCCGGCAACCGACTCTCCGGTTGCCGAGCTGTGGATGGGCGCGCATCCCAAAGCATCATCAGAAGTGTATGTCGAAAATCAGTGGCAACCGCTGAAGGATGTGATCAACCGCAATCCGGTTGAGATGCTTGGACATTACACTGCAGAACGGTTCGAGAACCGTCTGCCGTATCTGTTCAAGATTCTGGCGGCAGCCAGACCATTATCCATTCAGGCACATCCCGGTCTCAACCAGGCAAAAGATGGCTTCGAACGGGAAAACCATTTGGGAATTCCCCTGTTATCACCAAAACGCAATTACAGGGATGACAATCACAAGCCCGAAATCATCTGCGCACTGACGCCGTTTGATGCGCTTTGCGGATTTCGATCCATCCCGGAAATCATCAGATGCCTGACCCGGTATGGCGGTCATTGCCTGACGGCTGAAATGACCATCCTCAAGCAGAAACCCGATCCGGATGGATTACGATCTTTTTTTGAGGTCCTGATGCGGCTGCCCATCACGTCAAAGGCTGCGGCCATTGAGACGATAATGGAACATACCGGACAAATCGGTCATGATAATCCGGAATCCATGTGGATCAACCGGCTTTATGCCGAATATCCCCAGGACATCGGTGTCATTTTTCCGCTGATCCTGAATCTGATCCATCTTGAACCGGACCACGCGTTGTTTTTGCCGGCTGGTGAACCCCATGCCTATCTGGATGGTTTGGGAATCGAGCTGATGGCCAATTCGGACAATGTGCTTCGTGGTGGACTGACACCAAAGCATATTGATGTGGACGAACTGATGCGGGTATTGACTTTTCAGGAATTTTCTCCGCAAATCCTGATGCCGGTTTCAATCGGAAATTTTGAAAGTCGATACGAAACGCCGGTTGATGAATTTCAACTGTCCGTCATCACACTTCAAAACGGGGAAACATATTTCAGCCGTGCCGTCAGAAGTCTGGAAATATTGCTGTGCATCAAAGGCGATGCTGTCATTTATCCGGAGATCGACTTTAAGCCGATCAAGCTTGCGAGGGGAGCATCTGCAATCATTCCGGCATCGATTCCCGCATACCGGATTCAGGGCACTGCATCACTATATAAAGCTTCGGTACCGATTGGTTGTGAAAGCTGAATGGAATTCGTCAAGGTTGTCATTTGTCATCTGTTATCACAAAAGGAGTTTTTCATGAGTCCATCTGCCATCGTTGAAAAAGGCATCCCGTTCAACCTGAAAGATCATGTCAGTTATGCCATCGGCTCGGTAGTCAGCAAGACGCTACTGAAAAAGGATGTCGGCAACATCACCCTGTTCTCGTTTGATGCAGGCCAGGGTCTTTCCGAGCATACATCTCCCTATGACGCGGTGGTTCACATACTGGATGGTGAAGCCGAAATTCGAATTGACGGAAAGCCGATTTCTGTCAAGGCCGGTGAAATGGTTGTCATGCCGGCCAATATTCCGCATGCACTGCAGGCACATCAGCAGTTCAAAATGCTTTTGATCATGATTCGGGGACAGTAAAACAGGATATGCGATACACAGGCATCAATCATCTGGCCATGGCCACAAACGATATGGATATGACCATTCGATTCTGGCGGGATCTTTTGGGTATGAGACTGGTCGCTTGTCTGGGACGACCCGGTTATCGTCATTATTTTTTCGAGATCTCACCGCTCGATATGATTGCGTTTTTTGAATGGCCCCATGTGGATAAAGCCATACCAAAGGATCATGGCGTGCCGGTCAAGGGACCGTTTGTCTTCGATCATGTGTCCATCGGTATGGAAAACGATGATGCGCTCTGGGAACTCAAAGACAGGCTGGATGCGGCAGGGATCTGGGTGTCCGAACCCATCGATCACGATTTCATACATTCCATTTATTCGTTTGATCCCAACAACATTGCGCTCGAATTCAGTGCGCCGGTTCAGGGCATCGATATTCGCAAAACACCCCTGATGCGTGATTCTCAACCGACATCAACAGCTCTGGAAGGATCGGATCCTGTCCCCGGCCGATGGCCGGATGTGGAAATACCCAACCCGTTGCCTCAACGCATTCTATACCGGATGGATTGAATGCCGGGACGTTTCATTATGATACACCAGATTTTTGGTGACGTCTTCCCAGATATATCAGCATCAGACCGCCGAAAACGGCAAGACTCAGCCCGATCACCTGAGAGATGGAGAATACATTGATGAATGTCTGGCCCCTGAAATCCCCTCTGAAAAACTCAATGGCACTTCGCATCAGGCCATACAAAAAAACATATTGCCAGAACAGTTCACCGTCAAACCGCTTGTTTTTCCGGTGCAGCCATAAATATAGAAAAATGGATGCCTTTGCCAAAACAGAATACAGTTGGGTGGGATGAAGCGGAATGCCGACAGGCGCCAGACTCTCGGGATGGTGAAAGGTAATGGCCCATGGCAGGTCGCAGACTTTTCCGTAACAGCATCCGGCGAACAGACAGCCGATTCTGCCAATGGCCTGACCAATTACAAGCCCGGGCGCCATGATATCAGCGGTTTTCCAGACCGGCATTCTGTTTTTTTTCATGAAAAGCATGGCCACAATGACTGCGCCGATAAACCCGCCGTAAAAAACCAGTCCGCCATTCCAGATTCGGATGATCTCGACCGGATCATCGACAAACCGTCTGATATCCGTCAGAATATAAAAAATCCTGGCGCCAAGAAGGGCCGCAACCAGAATATAAAATGACAGATCCATGATCTGATCCGGATCCATACCGGTTCTGACCGCCTCTTTTTTGGCGATCGTGATGCCTGTCAAAAATGCAATGGCCAGCATCAGTCCATAGGTATAAAGTGCAATATTTCCGTATCGAAACAAAATGGGATGCATAAGGGGCATTGCCTATTCGGGCATTTTTTTAAACAGCACATGATAGATCATGATGGTCATGCCAATGGTAATGGCACTGTCTGCGATATTGAAGGCTGGCCAGTGAAGGTTGCCTATATAGACATCCAGAAAATCCACAACCTCTCCAAACCGGATCCGGTCGATGATGTTTCCGATTGCACCGCCAAAAATCAGGGCGAGTGCGATACGAAGCAGTCGGAATGAAGCCGGGGTCCGCCGATACAGCCAAATGATGACCCCGGCGGCCAGTCCGGAAATGACCAGAAACAGAATACTGCGAACCATCGGCCCCTGCCCGGCCATGAATCCGAAAGCACCACCCGGATTACGGACATGAACGATGCTGAAAAATCCCGGAATCACAGGTATGGCATCCATAAGTGGAAGCGTTGCCAGAATAATGGCCTTGGTGATCTGATCCAGCACGATCACCAGTCCGGATACCAGAATAAACGATTTATCACGCACGGATCAGCTTTGTCCCTCGATGATGTCCACAGTCTGTCGGCACCGGGGGCAGAGTTCGGGATGCCTGTCATCATTCCCCACGCCGGTATCATAGACCCAGCACCGTTCACATTTTGCACCGTCGGCCCGGCTGACCTGAATCTTCAGTCCCGGAATTTCCGTGCTCTCAACCGCGGAACCCAGTTCCGTTGCCTCTTGCACATGGACCTGGGAGACAATCAGTATCGATCGCAGATCGGATTCGTATTCCTGCAGCAGTGGCATGATCACCTCCGGCGCTGACAACACCACTCGGGCATCCAGTGGATGTCCGATACGTTTATCCGCCCGCGCTGCCTCCAGGGCACGGGTCACATCGCCTCGAATGATCAAGAGTGTCTGCCATTTGGATTCGAGTCCATCATCACGCAGATCTTTCGATACATCCGGAAACTGCGCCATATGAATGCTGGATTCTTTCCCGGTCCATGACGGCATGTATCGCCAGATCTCTTCTGCGGTAAAAGGCAAAATGGGCGACATGAGCCGCACCATGGCATCCAGGAGATGGAACATGACGGTCTGGGCGCTTCTTCTGTCAGTTGATGTGGCAACTGTGGTATAAAGCCGGTCTTTCAGAACATCCAGATAAAAGGCTGACAGTTCGACCGTGCAGAACCGGTACAGGGCGTGATGAACAATATGAAAGTCGTATTGATCGTATGCAGCCCGATTTTTTTCGATCAGATTCTGAAGCCGGCTCAATGCATACCGGTCCAGGCTGAGCAGGTTTTCGATTGGAATCCGGTTTGTATCGGGATCAAAATCATAGAGATTTCCCAGCATGAACCGGCAGGTGTTTCGAATCCGGCGGTAGGCGTCACTCAATTGTGTCAGGATATTGTCTGAAATGCGGATATCATCCCGATAATCCGAGGCAGAAACCCACAGTCTGAGAACTTCTGCACCGTATCGGTCTATCACCTGTTTGGGCGCGATGACATTTCCCAGCGACTTGGACATTTTTTTGCCCTCGGAATCCACGACAAATCCATGTGTCAAAACCGCTTTGTAAGGGGCCCGGCCCCGCGTACCCACTGCTGTCAGAAGCGCGCTGTGAAACCAGCCCCGATGCTGATCGCTTCCCTCCAGATACAGATCTGCAGGCCAGGTCAGATAGGGCCGGTCTTCCAGTACCGCAGCATGGGACACACCGGAGTCAAACCAGACATCCAGAATATCGGTTTCCTTGACAAACCGGCTGCCGCCACACTTGGTGCAGACAGCCCCTTTTGGTAAAAGTTCCTCCACTGCCCGTTCGAACCAGACATCCGCGCCATATTTTTCAAACAGATCAAATATATGCTGAACGATTTCCGGACTGATCAGCAGGGCATCACAATCGCTGCAATAGAAAACAGCAATGGGCACACCCCAGGTTCGCTGCCTGGATACACACCAGTCCGGCCGGTTTTCAATCATGCCATAAATCCGGTCCCGACCCCAGTGCGGAATCCAGGTGACCCGATCGATTTCGGTCAGGGTCTGCTGACGTAAGCCCGTTTTGTCCATGGAAATAAACCACTGCGGGGTGGCCCGGAAAATAACCGGTTTTTTGCATCGCCAGCAATGGGGATACGAATGCTGGATGGTGCCGTCGGCCACCAACTTGCCAGCGTCTTTCAGTTGGGAAATAATACCGGGATTGGCCTTGAAAACAAATTCATTTGCAAACCGCGTCACTTCGGATGTAAAGCGTCCCTGGTCATCGACCGGTGAATAGGCCTCCAGCCCGTAGCGAAGCCCGACTTCATAGTCTTCCCGGCCATGCCCCGGCGCGGTATGCACGCAACCGGTTCCAGATTCCAGCGTGACATGATTGCCCAGAATAATGAGTGAATCCCGGTCAACCATGGGATGGTGACATGTCAGATTTTCAAGCCTGGATGACGCCATTTCCGCAACCACAACATAATCGGAAATGCCAAACGTTTTCATACAGGATTCAACCAGGTCGGCGGCCAGAATAAACACCTCGGTATCGGAGACCTGAACTGCGGCATAGCGAAAGTCCGGATGCAGGGCAACTGCCAGATTGGCCGGCAGGGTCCAGGGTGTGGTCGTCCAGATGATGACATGGACCGCTTTTCCGGCCAATGCCGGAAACAACACACTCAAATCGGTTTTGAGGGAAAATTTGACAAAAATCGACGGAGACGGCTCATCCTGATATTCAATCTCGGCTTCTGCCAGCGCGGTATGGCACTGACAGCACCAGTGAATGGGTTTTTTGCTTCGAAACAGATTGTCCTTTAACGCAAATTTGAGGCATTCTGTCGCGATGATGGCCTCGTACCGGTAATTCATGGTCAGATAGGGATTGTCCCACTCTCCCATGACACCCAGCCGTTTGAACTCACTCCGCTGAATATCGATAAATTTTTCAGCATAGGCCCGGCACATGCGGCGAACATCGGCCTGAGACATGTCCTTTTTTTTGGAACCGAGCTCTATATCCACGTTATGCTCGATGGGAAGCCCATGACAATCCCATCCCGGAACATAAACCGCATCGAATCCGGACATCTGACGGGATCTGACCACAATGTCTTTCAGAATTTTATTGAGAGCGGTTCCAATGTGGATATGACCATTGGCATATGGCGGACCATCATGGAGAATAAAACGGTTTCGACCCTTGGAGGTCCCGCGAACGCGATCATAGAGATGTTCCTGCTCCCATCTGTCCAGTTGTTCCGGCTCTTTTTGAGACAGATTGGCCTTCATGGGAAAATCGGTTACAGGCAAGTTAAGTGTTTTTTTATAATCCATAAACAACAGCCTCCAGAAGTCTCACCGGTGATCACATGAAATTGATAACGCGAAGAGAAATAACGAAATTAGGGTGTCAATGAAAAACCCATCGGACCAAGCCAAATATATGGGGGTTCAAAAAAGCGGAATCAGGAAAAGTGGAAATGAAACATTCTATTCCAGTATCTTGCGCAGATTGATGAAATTGCTGCGGTCAAATCCAAGGGTTTTAAAAAAAGACAGCAAATCTGTGGAATCCCATCGAACCGTAGTATACATATCTTTTATGCCCAGTTCTTTGCAATACCGGAAGCTTTCCTCGGCCAGACGCTCACCGATACGCCGACCCATATACCGGGGATGAACCCCAAGGAGGGAAATCCATGCGCTTTGTTTGATGCCGAACATACCCGAAAAAATCGAGCTGATGACATAACCGACAACTTGTCCCTCGATCACGGCGACAAAACTGGCATCTTCCGGTCGATGGGCCTGATCTTCGATCATCCGATTGAAATCATAATCAGTCGGCACGCTGGTGATCGCAGCGCTGATTTTCTTGATATCATCGGCATCCTCTGGTCTGAGCCTTCTGATGATAAAGCTTTCCACTATTCCGATCCTTTTTGGAGGTTAATCGATCCGCACAATTTTGACATGGTGCCCCACCCAATCCGGTGGGAGATACACTCTACCACTGTTTCCGCTGGATTTCACCTCTTTTTCAAGCATTTCCTCGCCAAATATTTCAAATTTGACTTTGATTTTGGATGGATCGGACTGAATGTCTCCATCAGCGATATATCTATCCGTATCGTTAATCATATGATGGTGTCTTTTTCTTGGGGGTAAAGACTTCTTATTTGATTCCTGCCATGACCAGCGTAAATTTTTCGATGCACTGGGTATGAAGCGTTTCAAGCTTGGCCTGATAGGTTTCCTGTTTTGCTTTGGATCGAATTCGCTCCAGATTGTCCCTGACCACATGAATTGTTGCATTGTTGGCTCCCATAATCAATTCACCCGCCACACGAAGATGGGTTTGAAGTGGCGTCGGAACAATCCGGTTTAACTGGCGAATGTATTCCAGTGCCGAAAAGCCTTTTTCGATCAGACGCATGCTCACATCGATCAGGGAACTGAATGACCGTTTTTTATTGGTCTTGTTCGCGCCCAGAATTGTCTGATGAAATTCGAGATAATTCTGTGAATCTTTCGCAATCAGTTTTTCCAGGTCCTTGAACAGTCGGCCGACTTCTTTTTTGATCACGGTGATGTCACGTTCAATTTCCGGTGAATGGTTTTCTCGATGGCTTTCAATGATGACGACCTTGTTGACCAGGCCGACGGCCAGACAAAAGCAGTAGGCCGCGGCTGCGCCCCCGGCCGGAACCGAAGAGGCTGTATCAAAATTTTTTAAGAAATCCATCATCCACCTGCCTTTCATGTGTTTCAACTTTCTTTTTGTCCGCTATTATTTTAAAGGAGCCAAATGAAAATTGATCTTCACTGTCACACCCGATATTTCCATGACAACAATCCAGATCTGGAAGCGATGATGGCTCAGTTGAGCCGCTGATGCCCCACGACCGGTTTTTTCTGTTCTGAGCGGTTGAAATTTCCATCGATCATGGCCAGTTGCTGGCAAATGACTTTATCGATGACACATGGAATATCTGGCGGGGCAACCGCTTTTTGAATGTGGCTGCCGTCATGGGTCAGACAGGCGGCGCCTATACCGAATTCGATCATGCGGTTCAAAACACTGCCGGAACGGGTTGATGCGATCCGGCAGGAGCATTGCAACGGTGCTGTGAAACGTGGGCACGGAAGTCCGTCAGGGTGTGAATCGACACGCCTCAGACGTCACGTATGTCCGAATTCCGGCCCCCCGGCCCGCCGTCCTCCGCGACCCGGGATGTTATCCCCTGATAATCCGGGGCAGCATCATTTGATGCTGCGGACATATCGACTGGGGATTCTGATATGCTGATCCGGCAAACGCCACCATATACTTCCGGATGTCCGGCATGGCCGATACTTCATCAACCAGACCGTATTTTGCACAATACACAGGCCGGCTGTAATCATAATATTCCTGCACCATTTTGTTCATGCTTTCGATAACCGGTTCAAGTGGTTTTCCGGCATCTTTTTCCTTGACCAGTCTGCGGGAAAAACTGGCGGCGGCGGCGGTTTCGCCGTGCATGACATAGATTTCTGTGGTCGGTATCCCCAGCGTAAAGGCATTGTGACGGTTGGCGGTCGGCCCGCCCATGACGTAGTGTGCCGCAGCCGTGCCCTTTCGCAGAACAACCAGCATCATCGGAATGTCGGTCTGCTGAATGGAATAGATCAGGCTCTGACCCAGCCCTAAAAGCTCTGCTTTTTCGGCGATATTGCCCACATCGATGCCCGACGTATCCTGGAACCAGATGATGGGAACCCGATCCCTGCCGCACAGGGTCACAAATTCATTCATCTTGATGAGTCCCTGGCGATAGAGTTTTCCGCCGATACCTGCATAGGGGGCATATTCCGGATAATCTTCCCCCAGATACCCCTGCCGGTTTCCGATGCATCCCACCAGATACCCGTCAATTTTCACCAGGCCCGTATAAATTTCAGGCCCTTTATCCGGTCGGAATTCCATGTGCTCGCTGCCATCCACCAACCGTGACAGGACCTCATCAAAATTGTACATCTGCTTCTGGTTGAATGGAATCAGACGATACAGGTCATCTGCCGGAAAATTGGGTGCTTTGGGTTCTGCAACACGGAAAAATTTCGGGTGATAGGCCGGCATGTCTTTCATGAATTCCTTCAGGCCATCCAGAACTCCGGCTTCCTCTTCATACACGTACCGGAAAAATCCGGTGGCGTCATAATGGATTTCGACGCTTCCCGGTGGTTTTTCCTTGAACTGCCGGGCGGCTTTGATCAACATCTCGGCGCCTTCCACATCAAAATGCCCCTTGGGAGACATGCCGCTCAAAATTCCACCGCCACCGACTGCGATATTGCAGTTCTTGTGCGCAAAAATAACGGTTGGGCTGATTCCCTGATATCCGCCTCCGGCCGGGTTGGTGCCATAAATCCCGGCCAGAATCGGAATACCCAGAATATTCAGCTCGGCGTGCCGAAAAAACGTGGTGCCACCGCCCCGTCTGCCGGCATAAAATTTTTCCTGTTCTGTCAGTTTGACGCCACTGCAGTGGACCAGCCAGACCAGAGGGATGTTCAAGCGTTTGGCCAGATCCGTGGCTCTCAGAATATTTTCGGATTGCCCCGGCAGCCAGGCGCCAGCCATGACCTTGTTGTCAAAACCGATAACCACAGCCCATTTTCCGGAAATTTTGGCAAGACCGTCAAAGACGTTGGTCGTGCCTTCGGTATTGTTCATGGGATTGTAGATGGTGTGCAGCGGGCACCAGGTTCCAGGATCGACCAGATAACGGAGACGCTGCCACACTGTCATTTCACCGCGCGCATTGATCTTTTCTTCCGGAAATCCGGCTTTTTTTACTTTTTCCACTTCGGCCTTCACCAGAGCTTCCACTTCCTTGACGCTCTGAACATTTTTTTCGCTGCTTTTAATCTGCCCCTCGGAGAGCGGGTGACCAAAATCCGTCATTTTTTCAAAATAGGGTCTCATGATACGACTCCTAAAATAGTTGTGAGATGTGAGTAATGAGACATCAGTAAAAAGGGCAGATTTGCATCCTGCCCCCTGATCCCTGTTTCCTGACCCCTTATTTCTGAATCGGCCACATGCCTCGCTCTTCAAGAACGGATTTGAGTGTCTTGAGTGCGGCATTGGCCGCCGGTACACCGCCATAAACCAGTGTCTGGAAAATCACTTCGGCAATCTCTTCCGGCGTACACCCCACATTCAGCGCCGCCTGAATGTGCAGCCTGAGCTCATCCAGTCGGGACAGAACCGTCAATGCGGAGACGGTGACGAGTTGCCGGGTTTGATGGGGAATTTTTTCACGGGCATACATCTGACCCGTGATAAAAAGCGACATATCCTTTGCAAGCCCCTTGTCAAAGGCGCGCCACAGGTCAAAGGGTTTTTCGTCCCGGACACCTGAAAAATACAGCTCGGCTGTCTTTTTGGTTTTTTCAGCCAGATTATCGCTCACGCCGTCCCCTTTCATCACCGATTGGCTTTTCGGATACCCAGTTGATCCTGGGCAATGATCCATTTGCAGATATTGGCCGAGCCTTCAACCATGGTATAGGTCGGTGCATCCCGATAAAACCGGGCAACCGGATATTCGGTCGAATATCCGTAAGCGCCCAGAATCCGCATGGCAAAATTGGCGCATTTGGTAACAACTTCACCGGAAAAATATTTGGCCTGAGCCACATCCAGTCCATTGTTCAACTGCCCCTGATCCTTTGCCCAAGCTGCCTTGTAGACCAGCAGTCGTGCCGCCTCGATTTCGGAGGACATCTGGGCGATCATGTCCTGATTCATCTGAAATTCGCCGATGGGTTTGCCGAACTGCTTTCTCTGATTGCAGTATTTGATGGCGGCGTCCAGGCATCCCTGAGCCAGACCGACCGCGCCAGCCGCAGCAGACAGACGGGTCTGATTGAGCGAGCTGAACACGATTTTGGCCCCGTCACCCGGTT